>Ga0315903_10000841_pt1 | contig 46215 bp, 34 predicted proteins | sample LakEriMetagenome_7_FD_203524 | JGI IMG/M metagenome (GOLD analysis project Ga0315903, IMG submission 203524) | Freshwater fungal communities from buoy surface, Lake Erie, Ohio, United States - Buoy 2 MA119 | ecosystem: Environmental > Aquatic > Freshwater > Lake | place: USA: Lake Erie, Ohio... | reverse complement strand
CCGCGGTCCGCGCCCTTGGGGGCGGGCGAGGGCGCGAGCGCGCTGCGCGGCAGCGCCCAGGCCGCATAGCCCGACTGTGAGATCGCCTTGTGGAAGAGCCCGCGCGCCTGCGGGCTGACCATCAGCATGTTCACCGCTTGGCCGCCCGCCGAGGCGCCGAAGATCGTCACGTTGCCGGGGTCGCCGCCGAAAGCGGCGATGTTCCGTTGCACCCAGCGCAGCGCCGCGACCACGTCGAGCAGCCCGAAGTTCGCGACCTCGTCGTCCAGGGCCGGGTGCGCCATGAAGCCGAGCGGACCCAAGCGGTAGTTCATCGAGACGACGACCACGCCCTGTCTTGCCAAGGCTTCGCCCGCGATGTTGCCGGACCCCGATCGGAAGCCGCCGCCGTGGATCCACACCATCACCGGACGGCGCTCGCTGCGCCCGAGGGCCGGAGTCCAGACATTGAGGAAGAGGCAATCTTCGCTGGTGGGGAGCCGCGCGGCCGGGTCGAGCTCGGGCTGCAGGCAGGCCTTGCCGAACGCGGCGGCGTCCGCGGCGCGGGTCATGTCGGCAGGCGCACGCGGCGGCTGCCAGCGCAGGCTGCCGACCGGCGCCACCGCGTAGCGGATGCCCTTGAAGGCGAGCACGCCGTCGGTCCCCGCGCTGCCCATGAAGCGTCCTGCGGCGCTGCGGACCGTCGGTGCGGCCTGCGCCTGCGGCGGCATGTGCGCCTGCGCGGCGACCGACGAGGCGACGGACACGGCGATGAGCGCTACGGCGATGAGCCAGCTCGCGCCCGCTGCGGGGTGTCGGGACTCTTCGGCCATGCGCACGCCTCCGGGATGCCGATCATCGGTGCCCGCCCGTCAGTGTACGGCGTGGGCGCCGCACCTGCTCAGATCGAGCGCGAGATCACCTCTTTCATGATCTCATTGGTGCCGCCGTAGATGCGCTGAACCCGCGAGTCGACGAACATGCGGCACACGAGGTACTCGTTCATGTAGCCGTAGCCGCCGTGCATCTGCACGCACTCGTCGATCACCTGCTGCTGCATGTCCGTGACCCAGTACTTCGCCATCGAGGCGGTCTCGGTGTCGAGCTTGCCGGCCACCAGTTTCACGATGCAGTCGTCGACGAAGGTGCGTGCGACTCTGGTGACGGTCGCGCACTCGGCGAGCTTGAAGCGGATGTGCTGCATCTGGCCGATGACCTGGCCGAAGGCCTTGCGCTCTTTCACGTACTTGGCGGTCTCGGCCACCGCGCCCTCCATCGCCGCCACGCCGCAGAGCGCGATGACGAGCCGCTCGTAGGGCAGATCGCCCATCAGTTGGCTCATGCCCAGGCCTTCCTCGGGGCCAAGGCGGCAATCCACCGGGACGCGCACGTCCTCGAAGAAGAGCTCGGCGGTGTCCTGCGCGGGCATGCCCATCTTGTCGAGCACGCGGCCGACCCGGTAGCCGGGCAGGTCCTCGGTCTCGACCATGATCAGCGACAGGCCGCGCTTGCGGTCTTCGGTGTTGGTGCGCGTGACCAGCATCAGCAGCGTCGCGCTGCCGCCGTTGGTGATGAAGATCTTGGAGCCGTTGATGACGTAGTGGTCCCCATCGCGCACGGCGCGCGTGCGCACGCCCTGCAGGTCCGAGCCGGCGCCCGGCTCGGTCATGGCGATCGCGCCGATGAGCTCGCCGCGCGCCATGCGCGGCAGCCAACGCTGCTTCTGCGCCTCGGTGCCGTAGTGGTAGATGTAGTGCGCGCACATGGTGTGCACGCCCTGCCCGAATCCGGACAACCCGCGCCGCGCGGCCTCTTCATAGAGCACCGCTTCATGGCGGAAGTCCCCGCCGCCGCCGCCATACTCCGTGGGCAGGTCGGTGAGCAGCAGTCCCATGTCGCCGACCTTGCGCCAGACCTCCTTGCCGACGCCGTGCTGCGCGCGCCAACGGGCGTCGTTCGGCACCATCTCGGTCTCGAGGAAGCGGGCGACGGTCTCGCGGAGGGCGCGGAGCTCGTCGTCCATCCAGGGGGATTCGTAAGGCAGCATCGGCGGGATCCTATAGGGTGGTCGGGTCGGTGGACGGGTGCGGTCTCAGCGCGCGAGCAGCTCGCGGTCGAGCCGCTTTGAACAGAGCCAGAAACAGGCCGCGGCGGGCAGCAGGAACAGCGCTGTCACCATCATCGAGTTGCGCAGGCCCTCGGCGTACACCGCCGTGCAGGCGGCCTGCTGCGCCGCGGGCAGCGCGGCGGCGGCCTTGGGGTTGCAGGCCGCGACCTCAAGCGTCCCTGCGAGGCCGCGCGCCTCGAGGCCGGCCGCCATGAAGGCGTCGCTCAGCGAGCCGACGAGCTGCGGGCCGATGCCGTTGCCCACGAGCGCGATGATGAAGAGGAGGATGGCGATGGCGGAGGCGCGCGAAGATTGCGGCACCACGCCTTGGCCGATGGCGTACTGCGCGCCGAGGTAGCCGTAGTGCAGCGCCGAGGCGAAGGCCCAGAACACGAACGCGACGCCGAGGCGTTCCGTCGGTTGCAGGAAGCCGAGCAGGTAGAACGGCACGGCGAACACCAGCAGCATCGCGGGCAGCAGCGCGATCCAGCGGACCGAGCGGCGCGCCAGACGCTCGGTGACGACGCCCGCGAGCACCGTGCCGAGCGCGCCGATGAAGCTGAGCGGCACGCCGAAGCGCAGTGCGAACTCCGCCGGCGTGAGTCCGTGCAGGCGTTGCATCATCGGCGCCTGGAACGCCGAGAACCCGTAGCCCACCATCGCCACGAGCGAGGCGGCCGCCGCCATCAGCCAGAAGCTCGGCTTGGCGGCGAGCTGCTTGAGGGTGGCGCCGATGCCGGCCTTGGCCGCGGCGGGCATGCCCGGCGGGTCGGAGAAGCCGCGCGGCGGCTCGCGCATCGTGAGCCACACGACAAGCGCGACGATCACGCCCGGTACGCCGAGGGCGAGGAAGGCGAAGCGCCAGCCGTAATCGCTCCCCCAGGCGAAGGTCCCGGGCAGCCAGCCGAGGCCGAACATGCCGAGCACCTGGTCGACGGTCGCATCAGGGGTCTGGCCGAGCGGGCCGCCGAGCAGGAAGGCGAGGGCGCTGCCGAGCATCACGCCGGTCGAGTAGATCGACAGGGCCTTGGTGCGCTTCTCGGGGCGGTAGTAGTCGGCGATCAGCGAGTTGGAGGGCGGGTTGCTGCCCGCCTCGCCGATGGCGACGCCGATGCGCGCGAGCAGCAGGAACACGAAGCCGGTGGCGAGGCCGCAGAGCGCCGTCATGACGGACCACAGCGCGATGCATATCGAGATGATGGCGACGCGGTTGTAGCGGTCCGCGAGCATCGCGATCGGGATGCCCATCAGCGCGTAGAACAGCGCGAACGGCGGGCCGGCGAGGAAGCCGAACTGCGCGTCGGACAGCCCGAAGGTGGTGATCACCGGCTGTGCGAGCACGCCGAGCAGCGCGCGGTCGATGAAGTTCAGGGTGTAGACGAACGCGAGCGACAGCAGCACGTACCGCCGGTAGGCGGAGCTGCCGAAGTCGCGCCCGGTCGCGGTGGTCTCCGTGGCGCTCATGGTCGGTCCTCAGCGTGGCAGCGAGCCGAGGTACGCGAGCACGTGCCCGGCGACCGCCGCAGGTTGTTCCGGGAGGAGCGCGTGCCCTGCGCGGTCGACATACACCACCGTGACACGGTCGCCGCCCTCCGCCTTCAGCCGCTCGGCGTTCTCGCGGGGCGCGAGGACATCCTGCAGCGGCTGTATGACGAGGATAGGCGCATCGCCCGCCGTCCACCAAGAGTCGACGGGCGTGCGGTCGGTGGCGGCGATCTGCGTCTCGGCCACCTTGGCGTACCAGCCGTCGCGCCAGGTGTAGGGGTCGTTGCCCTGTGCGAAGAACGCCGTCGCCACGTGCTTCATGCGCTCGGCCTCGGGCAGCGACAGGTTGAAGGACTGGACCAGCGCCTTTTCGATGTCGGGCTCCATGCGGACCTTGCCGCCGGCCGCGAGCAGCACGAGGGCGCGGACGCGGTCCGGGTGCCGCGACGCCAGCGTCCGCGCGACGCGGTTGCCGAAGGCGTGGCCGACGACGACCAGGCGCTCGGCGCGCACCTTCGGCACGGCAGCGAGCGCGTCCTCGGCGAGTTCGACCAGCGTCGGCGAGCCCGTGTAGGGCGCCGAGCGCCCGATGCCGCGCGGTTCGGGCCGCAACACGCGATAGCCCTCGGCGGCGAGTTTGCCGGCGAGGTGGTCGAAATCCCGCGCGCCGCGGCCGAGCGAGGGCAGCAGCAGCACCATCGGCCCGCCCTTCGGGCCGCTGTCGATCACCTCGAGCGCGCCGCGCGGTGTGTCGACCTGGCGCACGGTCTCGCGCAGCGCGGGTGTCGTGGGCGCGGGCGCCGCGCCCGCTTCCGCCGCCGCCAGCGCCGGCAGCGCCGCAAGGGCAAGTCCGCCGACCGCAAGGGCGCGCGCCGCCGATGTCATCGCCTGCGACATCAATTGAAGAGCTCGAAGCGCGCGCCGTCGATCTCGGCGGTGAGGCTGCGGCGGCTCGTCCACTGCGGCGCGACATTGCCCTCGTTCCACGCGGCCCAGCGGCGGCGCAGGTCCTGCACGACCTCGGGGTGCCGCGCGGCGACGTCGTTCTTCTCGCCCGGGTCCTTCTCGAGGTCGTATAGCAGCACCCACTGGCCGAGCGGCGAGACCTCGGCCGGCAGGCCGTCGGCGCGCAGCGAGCGGCCGAGCTCGTCGCCGGCCCCGGCGGGCGCGGCGGCTTTGTTGACCACGATCAGTTTCCAGCGCCCGTGGCGCACGGTGAGGTTCGGGCCGTTACGCCAGAAGAGCGAACGGTCCTCGAGGCGTACGCCGTCGTCGATCTTCCCCACGAGGTTGATGCCTTCGGCCTTGGGGTGCGTGGTGCGCGCCACCGCGGCGGCGGTGGCCGCGATGTCGAGCGTGCTCACGATGTCGCCGCGCACCGCGGGCTTGATGCGCGCGGGCCAGCTCATGAGGAACGGCACACGCAGGCCGCCTTCATGCGGATAGCCCTTCCAGCCGTTGAGCGGCGCGTTGGAGCAGGCGCCGCCGACATAGCTCGGGCAGCCGTTGTCGCTGACGACGAACACCAGCGTGTCCGAGAGCTGGCCGGTCTTGCGCAGGTGGTCCATGACGCGGCCGACGCCCTGGTCGAGCGCGTCCACCATGGCGTCGTAGACCCGGTGGTAGTCGGTCTGGCCGGGCTTGGCGGGCTTGAGGTACTTGGCGGTCGCCTGCAGCGGCGTGTGCGGCGCGGTGTAGGAGAGATAGAGGAAGAACGGCTGGCCGCGCTTGCCCGCGCCGATGAAGTCGATGGCGCGGTCGGTGAAGAGGTCGGTGACATAGCCCTCGGGATCGACGGGGGTGCGACCATCGACGAGCGGCAAGCGCTCGCGGGTGATGATACGGTCCTCCGCGGTGGCCACTTGCAGGTCTCCCTCGCCCTTGGTCTTCCAGTACGGCGTGCCGCCGCCCAGCACGCCGTAGAAGCTGTCGAAGCCGCGGTCGAGCGGATGGAAGCCCGGGCCCTGCCCGATGTGCCACTTGCCCACCATGCCGGTGCGGTAGCCCGCGGCCTTCATCGTCTGCGCGATGGTGGTCTCCTTGAGCGACATGCCGAGCGTCTCGTCACGGCCCACCGGGTTGAACTCGAAGCCGAAGCGGTTCTGCTGGCGGCCGGCCAGCAGCCCGGAGCGCGACGGCGCGCAGACCGCCGCGGTGGCGTAGCCCTCGGTGTAGCGGATGCCGGACTTGGCGAGCCGGTCGAGGTTCGGCGTCGGGATGCGGCCGCCCGCGACGCTGAGGTCGTTGGAGCCGAGGTCGTCGGCGATGATCACGAGCACATTGGGCCGGGCGGCTGCCGTGGTGTTGGCCGGGCGCGCGGCCTGCTGCGCGGCGGGCGTCGCAGCGGGGGGCGGGTTGCTGCACCCGCCGATGAAGGCCAGCGCGAGGGCCGGCAAGATCGCCCGCATTGCGGGGCCGAGCTTGCCGGTGGACGGGGCGGTGCGGGTGTTCATGCGCGGGATTCTCCAAAGTGCTGACACTTCAAGTCATTATTGCAAGCAAAATAACCCCGTGGCAACCTAACCGGATGGACATCCCGCACGCGTCGCGCGGCGCTCCGCGCATCATGCCATCCCCGGCGCCTCTGGCCGTCCCGTCGCTCGCCGCGGCGTCCGCGTCGGGCGTCGCGATCCTCCTCGCGCTGCTGTTGCCGTCGGGTCCCGCCGAGGCGGCTTCGCCCGCCCGCCCGTCCGCCGCCGAGCGGCCGAACATCATCGTGATCATCGCCGACGACCTCGGCATCCCGGACCTCGGCACCTACGGCCTCTCGAAGGAGGCCGTGCCCACGCCGAACCTCGACCGCCTCGCGCGCCGCGGCGTGACCTTCACGCGCGGCTATGCCACGGCCTCGGTGTGCAGCCCGTCGCGTGCCGCGCTGCTCACCGGGCAGTACCAGCAGCGCCACGGCTTCGAGTTCCTGACGCCCGAGAACGCCGACGCCGGCAACCAGGGCCTGACGCCCGGCCAGCGCGTGTTCGCCGCCGACCTCAAGGCCACGGGCTATCGCACGGCGATCATCGGCAAGTGGCACCTCGGCGCGACGCCCGACCGCCTGCCGACCGCGCGCGGCTTCGACCAGTTCTTCGGCTTCCTGCCGGGGGAGACCGCCTACATCCGCGGCGGCACCCCCGGCACGACCAGCGTCCGCGCGCCGTACCTCGGCGACCGCAGCTTCACCCGCAAGGTCGACTGGGTGCAGTTGATGCGCGACCGGGCGGGCGACGCCGCGCCGCCGGTCGTCGAGCCGGACGACTCGAGATACCTCACGGACTGGTTCACGAGCGAGGCCGTGCAGTTCATCGAGGGCGCCGGCAAGCCGGGCCGCAAGGGCGGCAAACGCGAGCCTTATTTCCTGTACCTCGCGCACCTCGCGCCGCACTCGCCCTTCCAGGCGCTCGATTCCGACACGGCTCCCTTCGGCCACATCGCCGACCCGTTGCGCCGCACCTACGCCGGCATGATCCGCGCGCTCGACCGCAGCGTCGGTGCGGTGCTCGACGCGGTCGAGCGCTCGCCGGACCGCGACAACACGCTGATCGTCTTCACGGCCGACAACGGCGCGGCCACCTACATGGGGGTGTCGGATTGCGACTCGCTCGCGGGCGGCAAGCTCAGCTACTTCGAGGGCGGCGCGCGCGTGCCCTTGTTCGTCAGCTGGCCCGCGCGATGGCCCGCCGGTCGGGTCGATGCCCGCAATGTCTCGCTGCTCGACATCGCGCCGACCGCGCTCGCCGCGGCGGGCGCCAAGTCGGGGGTCGCCTTCGACGGCGTCGACCTCACGCCGCGCATGCAGCCCGGTCGTGAGCGCGAGGTGGTCCACGAGACGCTGTTCTGGCGCACCGGCCCGGAGTTCGCGGTGCTCGCGGGCGACATGAAGCTGCTGTCGAACACGCGGCCCGGCGCCTATCCGTGGCTGTTCGACGTGGCCGCCGACCCGACCGAGCGCAGCTCGCTCACCTTCCAGCGGCCGTCCGTCGTCGAGGACCTGATGCGACGCCGCAGCGCTTGGGAGGCGCAGATGAAGCCGCCCGCCTGGCCCGCCACCAAGGTCTACCAGATCTTCCAGTGCGGCCGGATCTCCTACCACGAGCAATGAACCGCGGAATGCGGACAGAGAGCGACAGACCATGAGCACCTACGACGACGCCAGCCCGTTCCCCATCTCCCCACGCGCGCGCGGACTGCGCGATGCCGTCAAGGCATTCATGCGCGAGCGGATCCTGCCCGCCGAGGCGCTGTTCAACGAGCAGGTGGCGAAGGGGCCTGACCCTTGGGCGGCGCCCCCCATCCTCGAGGAGCTCAAGCGCGAGGCGCGCGCCGCTGGGCTCTGGAACCTGTTCCTGCCCGATGCCGAGCACGGCGCCGGGCTCACCAACCTCGAGTACGCGTCCATCGCCGAGGAGACGGGGCGGGTGTTCTGGGCGCCCGAGGTGTTCAACTGCAACGCGCCCGACACCGGCAACATGGAGGTGCTGCACCGCTACGGCACGCCCGCGCAAAAGGCGCAGTGGCTCGCGCCGCTGCTCGCCGGGGAGATCCGTTCCTGCTTCGCGATGACCGAGCCTGCCGTGGCTTCGTCGGACGCGACCAACATAGAGACCCGCATCCGCCGCGACGGCGACCACTACGTCATCGACGGCCGCAAGTGGTGGACGACGGGCGCGATGAGCCGGCGCTGCCGCATCGCGATCCTGATGGGCAAGACCGACCCGACGGCCGCCAAGCACCTGCAGCAGTCGATGATCCTCGTGCCGATGGACGCGCCCGGCGTGAAGGTCGTCCGTCCGTTGCGCACCCTCGGCTTCGACGAGCCGGGCCACGGCCACGCGGAGGTCGTGTTCGACGGCGTGCGCGTGCCGGCGGGGAACATGCTGCTCGGCGAGGGGCGCGGCTTCGAGATCGCGCAGGGCCGGCTCGGACCGGGTCGAATCCATCACTGCATGCGGCTCATCGGCGTCGCCGAGCGCGCGCTCGAGGCGATGTGCGCGCGCGCCAAGGCGCGGGTCGCCTTCGGCAAGGCGCTCGCCGACCAAGGGGTCGTCCGCCAGCAGATCGCGCTGTCGCGCGTCGAGATCGACCAGGCCCGGCTGCTCGTGATGAACGCGGCGCACCTGATGGACCTGCGCGGCAACAAGGCCGCGCGCGCCGAGATCGCGATGATCAAGGTCGTGGCGCCGCGCATGGCGCAGGCGGTGCTCGACCGCGCCATACAGGTGCACGGTGGCGGCGGGCTCTGCGACGACCACTTCCTCGGCTATGCGTTCACGGGCGCGCGCATCCTGCGACTCGCCGACGGTCCGGACGAGGTGCACCTCGAGTCGATCGCCAAGCTGGAGTTGCGCCGCGCGGTCTGACCGCCGCGCGCTTCAGGCCCCGTCGGCGAAGGCCTCCGGCGGCAACGCGTCGTAGGGCGCCTCGCCGGCGAGCGCCGCGGGCACCGCCGTGAGCGACTGCGGCAGCAACTGGCCCGCCATGTGGCGCGCGGCGGCGCGCTTGCCCTGCGCCCATGCGTCGTTGCGTCCCGCGAGCGCGCGCAACTGCTTGAGCCACATCCACGACACCGCGAGGTCGCCGGTCGCGAGCATCAGCGGCGAGGCGAAGGCGAGCGAACGGCGCAGCCCGTCCTCCGCCGCGCCGAGCGCGGTGAACGCGGCGCGCAGCCGCCCGGCGCCGGCGAGCAACGCCTGCGCGACCTCCGCGACCGCGGGCGCCGCGTCATCCGCCGCCGCGCGCGCCTCGGCCTCGATCGCGTCGAGCAGCGGCGTGAGCCCCGCGCCGCGGTGCCCCTTGCGCACCACGAGGTCGATGGCCAGGATGCCGTTCGTGCCCTCATGGATCGGGTTCAGCCGCTGGTCACGGAAATGGCGCTCGAGCGGATGGTCGCGCACGTAGCCCGCGCCCCCCAGCACCTGGATGGCGAGCGAGTTCGACTCGACGCCGCGCTCGGCGCACCAGTGCTTGATGACGGGCGTCAGCAACTCCAACAGCGCGCCCAGCCGCACGCGCCGCTCGGCGTCGCGCTCGGCGCGGATATCGTCGACGAGACAGGCGCCGTGGAGCGCCAACGACAAGCCGCCCTCGGCGATCGCCTTCTGCGCGAGCAGCATCCGCCGTACATCGACGTGGTCGACGAGCCGCGCAGGGGCGTCCGTCAGCGCATGGCGCCCCTGCAGGCGGTCGAAGGCATAGCGCGCGGCGTAGCGGTACGCGGCCCAAGCGATGGCGGCGGCCGTGGTGCCGACGCCGATGCGCGCCTCGTTCATCATGTGGAACATGCCCTGAAGGCCGCGGTGCGGCGGGCCGAGCAGTTCGCCGATGCACTCGCCCTCGGCGCCGAAGGCAAGGGCGCAGTTGCTGGTCGCGCGGTGGCCGAGTTTCTTGTTGAGGCCGACGACGCCGATGCCGTTCGGCGAGCCATCGTCGCGCTGGCGCGGCACGATGAAGAGCGACAGCGCCTCGGACGGGCGGTCGTCGACCACGATGCGCGCGAGCACGAGGTGGACGATGTTCTCCGCCAGGTCGTGGTCCCCGCCCGAGATCCACATCTTCTGGCCCTTGATGCGCCAACCGCCGTCGGCCGCGCGCGTGGCGCGGGTCGTGACGTGGGTGAGCGAGGACCCCGCCTTCGGCTCGCTGAGGCACATGGTGCCGAACCAGCGGCCTTCCAGCATGGGCGGCAGCCACTTGGCCCGTTGCCGGTCGTCGCCGACGGCGGCGATGGTGCGCGCGGCGGCGCCGGTGAGGAAGACGTAGCCCGCCGCCGGTGTGCAGGCGGCGCCGAACAGCGCCATCACCGCCGAGTTCGCCGCCGTGGGCAGGGCGAGCCCGCCCAGCGCGCGCGGGAATGGCGCGGCGATGAAACCACCCTCGGCGTAGCGGCGCAGAGCCGGCGCGAGCGCCCGCGGGGTGACGACGCGGCCGCCCTCGAGCGCAGGCTCGTCGGCGTCCAGCTCCGCGGCGAGCGGCGCGAAGGCTTCGTCGGCGAGTTCGCCGGCGCTCCGCAGCACGGCGCGCAGCGTCTCGCCGTCGAGGTGCCGGAACTCCTCACGTGCGAGCAGGCCGTCCGCGCCGTGCACGGCGAACAATTGGAACTCCAGCTCGTCGACCAGCACGCGGCTCTCTCCCTCCCGCCTCTTCTAAGTGTCGACTATAGAGTATAATATTGTCGACAGTAATTAAGTCCCATGTCCGCGCTGCGAGCGCGGACGGAGAGCCGGATGGAAGCCTTCATCTACGACCATGTCCGTACCCCCCGCGGCAAGGGCAAGAGCGACGGCAAACTGCACGAGGTGACGCCGGTGGCGCTCGCCAGCCAGGCCCTCGCGGCCCTGCGCGACCGCAGCGGCCTCGACACGACGCTGGTCGAGGACGTGGTGCTCGGCTGCGTGACGCCGGTCGGCGAGCAGGGTTCGGACATCGCCCGCATCGCGGCGCTCGCTGCCGGCTTCGACGAGTCGGTGCCGGGCGTGCAGATCGACCGCTTCTGCGCCTCGGGCCTCGAGGCCGTGAACATGGCTGTCGCGAAGGTGATGGCCGGGCAGGCGCTCGCCGCCGTCGGCGGCGGCGTCGAGAGCATGTCGCGGGTGCCGATGGGGTCGAACGGCGGCGCCTGGGCCACTGACCCGGCGGTCGCCTTCGCGACCTATTTCGTGCCGCAGGGCATCAGCGCGGACCTGCTCGCCACGTTGCACGGCTATTCGCGCACCGACCTCGACGCGTACGCCGTCGCGAGCCAGCAACGCGCCGCTGCGGCCTGGCGCGAAGGCCGGTTCGCGCGCTCGATCGTGCCGGTGAAGGACATCCTCGGCGTGACGCTGCTCGACCACGACGAGACCGTGCGCGGCTCGACGACGCTCGAGACGCTGGCTGCGCTCAAGCCCTCGTTCGCCGAGATGGGCGAGAAGTACGGTTCGGACGGCGTCGCGCTGCTGCGCTACCCGCAGGTCGAGCGCATCGAACATCGGCACCACCCCGGCAATTCGAGCGGCATCGTCGACGGTGCCGCTGCCGTCCTGGTCGGCAGCGCGGCCTTCGGTCGCAAGGCTGGGCTCAAGCCGCGGGCGCGCATCCGCTCCTTCGCGTCCATCGGCTCGGAGCCGACCATCATGCTCACCGGTCCCACGCCCGCGACGGAGCGGGCGCTCAAGAAGGCCGGGATGTCCCCGCGGGACATCGACCTCTTCGAGCTCAATGAGGCGTTCGCGGCGGTGGTGCTGCGCTTCATGGAGGCGCTCTCCGTGCCCCACGACAAGATCAACGTGAACGGCGGTGCGATCGCCATGGGCCACCCGCTCGGTGCGACCGGCGCCATGATCCTCGGCACGCTACTCGACGAGATGGAGCGGCGCGGCCTCGGCACCGGCCTCGCGACGCTGTGCGTCGGCGCGGGGATGGGCACCGCCACCATCATCGAGCGCGTCTGAGCGTACGCCGCAGCAGGAGCCGCCGACATGACCACCGTCATCCGCTACGAGCTGGACCAGGACATCGCGGTGTGGACCTTCGACCACCCGGGCAAGTCCGCCAACACCATCGACGAAGCCTTCCTTGCCGACCTCGAGGCCTGCATCGCGCGCCTCAAGTCCGAGCCCGGTACCCGGGGCGCGGTCATCACCTCGGCGAAAAGGCTGTTCTTGGCCGGCGCCGACCTCAAGGACCTCGAGCGTGCGTACGACGCCGCCGCCCAGCTCACGCCGGGCGAACGCTTCGAGCGCGTGTTCCGCTTCTCGCGGCTGCTGCGCGAGCTCGAGACCTGCGGCAAACCGGTCGCCTGCGCGATCAACGGCACGGCGATGGGTGGCGGACTCGAGGTCGCGCTCGCCTGTCACCACCGCGCGGTCGCGGACCTGCCGGACCTCGTGCTCGGCCTGCCGGAGGTGCAGATCGGCCTGCTGCCCGCTGGTGGCGGCACCCAACGCCTGCCGCGCATGATCGGCATCCAGGCGGCGCTGCCGTACCTGCTCGAAGGGCGGACGCTGGCGCCGCAGGCGGCGCTCGCCGCGAAGGTGGTGGACGCCGTGCTGCCGCCCGCCGACCTGCTCGCGCATGCCAAGCAGTGGGTGCGCGCCGCCGGCGACGGCGCGCAGCCCTGGGACAAGAAGGGCTTCCGCATGCCGGGCGGCGCCGGCGCGATGGATCCGCGCGTGGTCGGTGTGTTCGTCGCCTCCAACGCGATGGTGCACGAGAAGACCGCCGGCAACATGCCCGCGCCCCAGGCCATCCTCTCCTGCGTCTATGAAGGCTCGATGCTGCCGATGGACACGGCGCTGCGCGTCGAGTCCAAGTACATGACGCGCCTGATGATGGAAGGCACCGCGCGCGGCATGTCCCGCACGCTCTTCATCAACAAGACCCGTTGCGACAAGCTCGCGCGCCGCCCGTCGGGCGTCCCGCCCACGGAACACCTCAAGCTCGGCGTGCTCGGCTCCGGACTCATGGGCGCCGGCATCGCCCAGGTCGCGGCGCGCGCCGGGCTCGAGGTGGCGCTCATCGACATCGACCAGGCGGCGGCCGAGCGCGGCAAAGCGGGCATCGCCAAACGCCTCGAGGCCGCGGTCGCCAAGGGGCGGCTCACCGCCGACAAGGCCGCGGCGGCCCTCGCGCGCGTCACGCCGACCGCCGATTACGGCGCGCTGCGCGACGCTCAGTTGGTCGTCGAGGCCGTGTTCGAGGACCGCGACGTCAAGGCCAAGGTGCTGGCGGCGGCGGCCGGCGCGATCGGCGCCGACGCCGTGCTCGCCTCGAACACCTCGACGCTGCCGATCACCGGGCTTGCGGGATACGCCAAGCGACCGCGCAACTTCATCGGCCTGCATTTCTTCTCGCCGGTCGAGCGCATGCCGCTCGTCGAGGTGATCCGCGGCAAGAAGACCTCCGACGCGACGCTCGCGCGGGCGCTCGATCTCGTGGCCCGGCTGCGCAAGACGCCGATCGTGGTCAACGACTCGCGCGGGTTCTTCACCAGCCGCTTCTTCGGCAGCTACGTGAGCGAGGGCGTCGCGATGGTGGGCGAAGGCATCGCGCCCGCGCTCATCGAGGGCGCCGCCCGCCTGCTCGGCATGCCGGTGGGGCCCCTCGCCGTGCAGGACGAGGTCGGCCTCGACCTCGCCGTGAGCATCACCCGGCAGACCCAGGCCGACCTCGGCGATGCATTCCAGCCCGGCGCGGCGTTCCCGATCGTCGAGCGGCTGTCCACCCAGCTCGGCCGCCACGGTCGCAAGAGCGGCGGCGGGTTCTACGACTACCCCGAGGGCGGCAGGAAGCACCTGTGGGAGGGCCTGCAGGACCTCTGGCCGCCGGCTGCCGTACAGCCCGACGTCGCCGAACTGCGCCGACGCCTGCTCTTCATCCAGCTCATCGAGGCGATCAAGTGCATGCAGGAAGGTGTGCTCGAGGATCCGGGCGAGGGTGATGTCGGGGCCGTGTTCGGGGTCGGTTTCCCGGCCTGGACCGGCGGCCCGTTCTCGCACATCGACCGCTTGGGGGCCGCCGCGGCGCTCAAGGAGTGCGAGCGGCTCGCCAAGCGCCATGGCCCGCGCTTCAAGGCGCCGCGGCTGCTGCGCGAGATGGCCCGCGAGGGGCGTCGTTTCCACGATGCGGGGACACGGAGCGACGATCCGCGGGATAATGCCGCCTGAACCCTGCGCCGAGGCCGATATGACGCAAGACGATCGCAGCCCGCCGGTCATCGCCGAGAAGATCAGGGAGTCGATCCGCTCCGGAGCGCTGCAGCCCGGCTCGCACCTCGGTGCCGCCGCCCTCGCCGAGCAGTTCGGCGTCAGCCGCGGGCCGGTGCGCGAAGCGCTGCGCTTGCTGGAGTCCGCGGGCCTCGTGCGGATCGTGCCCCAGAAGGGCGCCTTCGTGATCGCGCTCGGCGACGCAGACCTGCGCGAGCTCTTCTTCGTGCGCGAGGTGCTCTATGCCGCGTTGGCGGAGCGTTGCGCGCAGCGCATGAGCCCGGCCGATCTCGCGATGGTGGGGCGCGCGGTCTCCGAGCTCGCCGCCCTCGCAGACGATCCCGACTGCAGCCCGACCGCCTTCCAGCGCATGGCCGACCGGGTGGTCGCGAAGCTCTACCGGATCTCCGGCATGCCGCGCTTGTCGCGCATGATCCAGGACCTGAGCGCCGGACCCGCCGAGGTCTGGGGCCACCTGTCGGTGGCGACGCGCGAGATGCGCCTCGCAGACCTCAAGGGCTTCCAAAGATTGTTGAAGGCGCTGAAGGACGGCGACGCAGCCGCCTCGTTCGCCGCGGCGCGCACCATGCACGCCGGCGGCGTCGCCCGCGCGATCGAGCTGAACGACGTCATCCGTCACCCGGCGGCGACGCCGGCGCCGCTCAAGCGCAGTCGGCGCATGCCGGACCGCCCGCCTGCCGGGCGGTCGGCAGGCCCCGCCCGGCGCACCGCCAAGGGGAAGACGGCGCCGCATGGTCGGAAGCCGGCGCCGCATGGTCGATAGCGGACCGTCACGCCGGGGTCTGCTGCAGGGCCTGCTGGCGGCCGGCGGGCTCGCCGCCATCACGGGTCGTGCCTTCGCCGGCGACCGTTCCGCAGCGGCCTGCCGCGACCTCTATATATACGGCCTGCCCGCGCTCGAGATGGCGCGGGCCCGCGCGCGCACCATGGGCCCCAGGGCGAACCAGTTCCGGCATGTGCGCCGCCTCGCCGATCACGCCTCGCGTGCCGTCACCACGCCGAACAACGACACCCTGTATTCCTCGGCGTGGCTGGACCTGCGCGCCGGGCCGGTCGAGGTCGTCGCGCCCGCCACCGGCGGGCGCTACTTCTCGCTCGCGATGCTCGACATGCACTCCAACAATTTCCACATCACGGGCACGCGCGTGACAGGCGGCCGCGCGCATCGCGTGCGCCTGGTGCCGCCCGATGCCACGCCGACCGGCGACGCGGTACGCGCGCCGACCTGGTGGGTGTGGGCCCAGGGTCGTACGCTCGTCGATTCGCCCGCGGACCTGGCCGCCGCCCATGCAGTGCAGGACGGCTTGTCCGTCACGCCCGCCGGGCTCGATCCGCGCGCGGCGCCCGCGTTGCCCGCCGCCGATGCGCCGGCACACGAGCAGCTCGCCTGCATCGCGCGACTGCTCGAGGAGGAGGCACCGCCCACCGCCGCGGAACGCGGCAAGGTCGCGGCGCTGCGCGCGGGCGGCATGACCGGCGCGGCCCTCGCGGCGCCCGATGCGGCGCTCATCGCCGCGGCGGCGCAGGGTGTCGCGGACGCGAAGCGCAGCATCGCGGCGGTCATCGACTCGGCGCCGGTGCTCGACGGATGGATCTACTCACGGCCGTCGATCGGTGATTTCGGCACCGACCATCTCTACCGCGCCGCGGTGGCCGTGTGGGGCCTCGCGGCCTTGCCACAGGTCGAGGCGATCTACGTGCGCGCCGCGGGCGGCGGCGGCCGCGGTTCGCCCTTCGATGGCGCGCAGCGGCACCGGCTGCGCTTCGCGTCCGACCGGCTGCCGCCGGTCGGCGCGTTCTGGTCGCTCTCGATGTACGAGATGCTGCCGAGCGGTGAGCTGTTCTTCTCCGAGAACCCGCTGCGCCGATACTCCATCGGCGACCGTACGCCGGGCCTGGTCCGCGCGCCGGATGGCAGCCTTGAGGTCCTGATGTCGGCCGACGACCCGGGCCCTGCACTGCGGTCGAACTGGCTGCCTTGCCCCCGCGGCCCCTTCACCCTCGTCCTGCGCGCCTACCTGCCCGGCAAGGCGTTCACGGACGGCAGTTACCGGCTTCCGCCGGTGGAGCGTTGGTGATGTCCAGCACCGACCTGAGCGCGGCCTTCGCCACGGCGATCACCCCTGACGGGCGCGCGCCCGGCGCCCTCGCCGGACCGTGGCGCAAGCCCGTCAACCTGCTCAAGGCCCAGACCTATGACGCCCACGCGTCGATCCACGACGATGCGACGGCGCAGAAGCTCGGCTTCCGCGGCGGCACCATCGAGGGGCCGACGCATTTCAGCCAGCTGACACCGCTGTTGGTCGCGCTCTGGGGCCGCGCGTTCCTCGAGACCGGCTGCATCTCCGCGAACTACCGCAACGCGGCCTATGAAGGCGAGGAGGTGCAGGCGCTGGTGTCGCCCATCGACGCGACGCAGGCGCAGGTGGCCGTCTTCAAGCGCGACGGCACGCCCGTGCTCTCGGGCAGCGCCTCGGTCGGCGCCACGGCCGCACCCGGCGCGGTGGCCGCGAAGCTTCAGCGCGCGCATCCGCTCGCGGCGCCCCGCATCCTCGCGGGCACGCGCGTCGGCGATCGCGCGCCCCCGCGGCGGGTGCGCATGGACTTCGCGCAGCACATGGGCGACCTGTATCCGTTCTCGCTGGAAGAGAAGCTCGCGCACATCACCGAGCCGTCGTCCTGGTACCTGCCCGGCGCCGGCACGCCGTGGGCGCGGCCGGCGATCCCCTTCGAGATGATCAGCGTGCTCACCCAGCATGTCGCGGCGGAAGACGGCTTCGCGGTGGCGAACCCGGTGGTCGGCCTGTTCGCCGACCAGGAGATCCGTCTCCTCGCCGGGCCGCTGAGCCCGGGCGTCGACTACGACCTCGAGCGCGAGGTGATCGCCGTCACCGAGACGCCGAAGACCGAGAGCATGTGGTTGCGCAGCCGCATCCTCGGGGCCGGCCGCCTCGTCGCCGAGGTGACGCTCAACCAGGCGTTCCTGAAGGCGTCGTCGCCGCTCTACGGCTGAGACACGGGCGGCAGGGCGGCGCTCAGCCGCCGCGCGCCGCACGCTCGAAGAAAGAGAGCGTGGCGTCCACGTGATCGCCGAAGAAACCGTGTTCGGCGTACGCGTTGTTGAGCTGGTCTTCGACGAACTTCACCTCCGCCGCCGACAGCCCGATCCCGTCGAGGATCGGTTGCAGGTTGAAGTTGTCGGGGTTCTCCAGCACGAAGCCGTTGGCGTCCACCCTCCCGGCATTGCGGAGCGCCGTGTAGATCGCGGTCGATTCGGCCTCGGTCACGGAGTGGATGCGCAGGAAGCGCTTCGGATACAAGGGCGAGGGCTGGTTCAGCAGGAACTCCGAGGCGATGCCGCGCGCCGCCATGTTGGTGGAGTACTCCTGCGCGGTCTGGTAGTTCGCCTGGTCGTCGCGCAGCTGCATGTTGAAGCGGGTCGGCACCGTCAACGCCAGCATCAGGCTCGCAGGCTGGCCCTGCGAGACGACGTTCGCGCCCGCGCGGATGCGGATGCCGGTGTCGAAGCGCGCCGAGATGTCGCTCACCCGGGGCGCGAACACGCCGCCGGCGCTCGATCCGAGCACGAACAGCGGCGTCGATGCCGTGATGAGGCCACGGCTGCGCAGCAGCTGGATGCCCGCCAGCGTGTTCACGTAGTCCTGGTTGGTCGGGTCGATCGGGCTCAAGACCCAGGCCGACGGAGCCACCGAGGTGATCGCCGCCACGCCGAAGCCGCGTGCCACGGCGTCGACCAGGAAGCGCAGCGACTCCGGGCGCACGAACCAGTCGCCGGCGCTGCCCTGGCCGCCGTGGAAGAAGACGATGAGGCCGAGCGGCGAGGCGGGCACGTGGTAGATCCAGTCAGTGCCGTTGACCTGGGTGCGGACCTCGTTCCAGGTCGGCGTGCTGCGGAACTGCGCGGTGATGGTGCGCGCCGCGCCGTCGAACGTCAGCGTGGTGTGCCAGTCCTTGACGTTCGCCACGCCGGCGGTGTCGCCGGTCCAGCGGTCGAACACCTCCCCGACCGCCGGAGCGTCGGCGTAGAGGTGGAGGGTGGTGCCCGCGACCAAGGCGCCGCCCGCAGCCGAACCGCGTACCACCGTGAGCGACCCCTGTGGCGGCGTGCCGGTCACCGTGAGGCGCGCGGCGCGGCTGGTCGCGCTGCCGGCGGCGTTGGTGACCGTCACCGTGTAGGACTTGCCGTTGTCGCCCGCGACCAGCGTCGGCGTGGTGTAGCTCGCGCCGGTGGCGCCCGCGACGGACGCGCCGCCCACCGACCATTGGTACGCGAGCGGCGCGGTGCCGGTCGCGGTCACGGTGAAGGTCGCCGTCTGCCCGACCGCCGCGGTGGCATCGGCGGGCTGACCGGTGATGGTCGGTGGGGTGGGTGCCGGTGGCGGCGTCGTGCCGCCGCCGCCCGCGCTGCCGCCACCCCCGCACGCGCCGAGCAGCGCGGCAGCCGCCAGCCCCCAAAGAAACGGACCGCGGCGCAGCGGACGGTCGTTCATCGGTCGGACATCGCGCGGCGGACCGCGTCCTTGGATCCGGGCACGACGCGCACCGGCACCAGTCGCGGCTGCGCGCCCTCGATCGCCAGGGCCTTGGGTTCCGCGGGACGATAGGCTTCCCACGCGGCGCGCCCTTCGGCCGCGGGCGTGCCCGTCTTCATGAACGTGGTCAGGTAGTCCATCACGGTAGCGCTGACCGTCTCGGCCGCCGCGAGCATCGCGGGATCCGGCGCGCCGCCGCCGCGTGCGCCGCCCGCAAGCGCCGACCTGCTGCCTTGGCCGAGGTTTCCGAACGCGTAGGGCACGGCTCCGCCGTGCCGGACGGGCGTGCCGGACGGGGAGTAGGCGAAATAGAAGAGGAAGGCCTCGCCACCGGCCTTCACGACGCCGTCCGCGCGAGGCACCGACATCGCCATGCTGCCCCGGGCCTCGATGAGGTCGCCGACGGGGCCCTTGCCGCCCGACTCGCCGTTGGTCGCGCCGATGACGAGGCGGATGGGGGCGACCGCGCCACGCTCGTAGTTCGTGTCCAACTGGTCCGTGACCAGTTGACCGTCGATGAAGGGCTTGAGCGGCAGGTCTTCGGCGCTGCCGGCGGCGCGGACCTCGCCGAAGCGGCGTGCCGCCTCGCTGCCCTGCGGCAGCGCCCGCGATGCCGCCCCGGGGATGCCGCGCGCCGCCACGATGCGATCGGCGGGGACCGCACGCAGCGCCGCAAGGTCGTCGCCCTCGACGCCGAGCATCTTCGCGAAACCGGCGCCCGCCTTCTCGGCTTCGGCGAAGCCGATCACGTCGTTCGAGCCGCCGCTGCTGTGCACGATGGCCTTGGCGAACAGGCCGCGGGCTGCCGGCGAGGCGGTCAGCACGAGGCTCGAGGTGCCGCCCGCCGAGGAGCCGGAGATGGTCACGTTCTTCGGGTCGCCGCCGAACGCGGCGATGTTGTCCCGCACCCAACGCAGTGCGGCGATCTGGTCCATGGTCGCGTAGTTGCCGGTCGGCTCTTTGCGGCGCGCGGCCTCGCGGGTGAGCGCGGGGTGCGCGAACAGGCCGAGCGCACCGAGCCGGTAGTTGGACGTGACGACGATGATCCCGCGCTGCGCCAGCCGGGTGCCATCGAAGGACGGATTGTTGCCCGAGTTCTGCACGAAACCGCCGCCGTGGAACCAGAGCAGCACGGGCGCGCCCTTGGCCTCGGCGGGCGCCCAGACATTGAGCGTGAGGCAGTCCTCGCTCGTCGGTTCCTTGTAGGCGAGCGACGGTTGCGGGCAGGCCGCGCCGGGCTGCGTCGCATCCCGGACGCCTTTCCACGGCTTGACGGGCTGCGGGGGGCGCCAGCGGAGCTCGCCCACGGGCGCGGCGGCGAAGGGGATGCCGCGCCATACGGTCAGGCCCTCCCGCTGCGCGCCGGAGAGCCGTCCGCCGTCGACCTTGGCGACCGGCGCTGCAGAGGCGGGCGGCACGCCCGCCGCGGTGAGCGTGGTCAGCGCGAACGCGATCGTGAGGAGAAGTTTGCCGGAGGTCATGCGAGGGGTCGACTGGATGGTCATGCCGGGGTCCTCATCGTGCAAGCCGCTTGCGCACCGCCTCGAGCAGCGCCGGTTCCTCGTCGGGGTCGATCTCGCGATTGCCGTTGCGGTCGAAGGACAGCACGAACTGCACATGGGCCTGTGCCCGCGCGCTCGTGTTCTCGCCGCGCTTGAAGGCGTCGCTGGTCGCCTCGTAGCCGCCGCGCGGGATGTCGTCGGAGCCCTCGAGCAACGAGGCCTTGGTCTGGCCGCGCATAGACTCGATGATGCGGATCGTGGCGCGCGTCATCGGCACGAGGTTTTCGCGGTGGACCTTGTCGGTGCCATCGGCGCCGTCGAAGTAGTAGACCGGCACGCCGATGAACGACACGACCGGGATGCCGGCGCCGTGGAAGTGGCCGGCGGCCGAGCGCGGATGGCCGCCGAGCACGTCGGCGGGCAGCACGATGCTGCGGTCGACGTCCTCCGCCTTCACGGCCGCGCTCACGGCGCCGCTCAGCGCCGGTGCCATGCTGGTGAACACGCGCATCGGCTCGCCGCGCCCGACATCGACGAGGCGTCCGTCGGCGCCGATCGCGTACTCGCGCGCGGGGCTCTCGAGGTGGATGTCGAGCATGGTGCGCGCGAGCCGGCCCTTGTCGCGGGCGACCGCAGCACCGGCCTTCCGGTTCGTCACCGTGCCGCTCTCGGTGTGCATCGCGCCCTCGGCGAGGATGACCTGCTCGCCCACCGACCCCTGGATGTGCGCGGAGGTCAGCAGGAACAGCAGCGTGAACGGCCGCTTCTCGCGCGGGATCTGCGACCAGTACTTCGCCTGCGCGAGGACGAGCGACATGCCCGCCGCGTCCTGGAAGGCGCCGCTGAAGTTGCCGTCCGTGTGCGAGACGATCTGGATGATCTCCGGCGACGCGCCCGGCAGGATGCCCGAGACGTTGTGGGTCGTGACCTCCTCGGTCCGCGCGGATGCCACGAGCGTGCCCTGCGCGTCGCCGCGGGCGATCAGCGCATCGAGGCGCGCGCCGACGCTGGGCGCGACGAGGGCGGTGGGGATGTCCGAGCCGCTGGTCGGACCGGTGAACCGCACCACCGGCGACCCGAAGATGTACGGCGAGTCGTGGTAGTTCTTCATGACGACCACGACGCCCGCGGGCCCCGCCTCGAGGATCCGGTTGACGACCGCCGCCGAGCGGCCCACCCGACCACGCCCCCCCAGGATGCCGATGGCGTGCTTGGTCTGGTGCAGGTCGCCCTTCGGGTCGTTGACGGCGAGGGCGGAAGCCATGAGCGAAAGCGCACTCTCGTCCGCCAGCAGGTAGTCGAACACCACGATCTTGCCGGCCATCGCGGCGGGCTCGAGGCCCTCGCGGTACTTGACGAGCGGCGCCTCGGCGCGCAGCGGCTTGCGGACATAGGCGACCGGGTACGCGTTGAAGTCGTGGGAGCGCCCGCCCACCGACACCGTGAGCCCGGTCTCGCCCTCGTGCCACGCGGTGACCTGCACCGGCTGCTTGGTGATCTCCTGCAGGCCGAGGCGGCGGAAGTGGTCGACGAGATAGTCCTCGACCCAAAGATTTGCGGGATGGCCGGCGCGGCGGATGCCCTTGGCGGTGATCTCCTCGATCCAACCGAAGATCTCCTCCTCGAAGGGGACCGCCGCATCATCGATGCGCGGCGCTGCGGCTGCGGGGGCGGCTGCGGGCTTCGGCGCCGCCTGAGCCGCGAACGCGAGCGCCGCGACGATGGCTGCGGCCGTCGCCGAGAGCGCCGCAGCCGATATCGAGGTGTTGCGGGTCGCGCGGGTCATGGTGGTCTCTCCTGCGGTCAGCGGAAGTGCTGCTTCAGGAACTGCATGATGGCCGCGCGCGCGGCCTCCTCTTCGCGGTCCTCGGCGGGCGAACGTTCGCCGCGCCCGGCGCGCGCCATGGAGTTCTCGCGGCCCCAATAGAAGCCGTGCGGCACCAGCTCGGCGACCTGCACCGTCAGCGGCGCCTTGGCCTTCTGCATCTTGTCGATGGTGGCGAGCAGCAGCGGGTAGGGCACCTGATCGTCGCCCTTGCTGGTCAGCAGCAGCGTCGGCACCTTGATCCGGTCGGCGGTCATCTCGAAGGAGTCCGCCTCGAGCTGCTCGCGTGACCGCGTCCTGCCACCGCCCATGCGCTGGCGCATCTCGAGCAGCTGCTGCCGCGCCGAGGGCGTCAAGCCGTCGAGCGGCGGCGTGTCGATATCCTGCATGAGCGACACGTAGGCGTTCGGCATGAACGGCGACCCGGCGATCGCGCAGCGCAGTTCGCCCGCCTCCAGCCTCGGCAGCGCCTCCATCAGCAGCTTGCCGCCATGGCTGCCGCCCATCGCGCAGATGCGCTTCGGGTCGATGCCCGGAAGCGTCTTGGCGTGGCGGATGCCGGCGATCACATCCTCGTACAGCTTGCCGCCGCTGCGGCGGTAGTCGATCGACAGCACGGCCCAAGGCTGTTCGTTGAACAGCCCGACCGTGGGCGAGAAGGTGATCGCGCCCTGCTCGCGCGGGGCGGCGAGCGTGCGCAGGTAGCCGAAGTCGCGGTCGCCCATGCCGCCGTGGATGGTGACGACCAGCGGGATCCTGGACTTCGGCTTGAGGTCGGCGGGCATGCTCAGCACCGCGCGCAGCGTGACGCCGCCCGTGCCGGTGAAGACCAGCTCGCTGATCTGGCGGCCGCCGATCATGTCGGACCCCGGCTTGGGCTCCTTGCGGCTGGTGTCGACGCGTCGCAGGTAGTTGCGCCGCGCAGCGTCCTTCTCCGCCGCGGACACCTGGCCGTCACCGTCGGTGTCCATGCGCTTGAGGCGCGGATCCATCTCCCGGACCTCGCCGGATGTGGACGGCGGGGTCTGCTGGGCGCCTGCGGTACCGGCGAACACGGCGAGGAGCGCGAGGCCCAAGGCTGGACGGATCTTCATCGGGGTGTGCTCCGGGGCTGAAATTGAGGTCGGGAGGGATCCGGGGGCGGGGAGCCGGATCCGGCGGTGACGGTCACGCCGGCTTCTTCAGCAGGCCTTCGATGGGCCGGATGTCGGCGCTGTCAGGGAAGATCGTCGCGATCGTCCCGTCGCCGATGCCGAGATGCTCGCGCAATACGCCCTTGCAGAGCGCGCGCAGGTCGGTCGTGGTCCGCAGGTCCCGGTTCTCGAAGAGTTGCGAGGGCGCGAGGCCCGGCCAGTCGGCGATGATGCGGCCGCCCTTCACGGCGCCGCCGGCGAGGAACGCGGCGCCGCCGGTGCCGTGGTCGGTGCCGCGGTTGCCGTTGATGCGCACGGTGCGACCGAACTCGGTCACCACCATCACCACGGTGTTGGCCCATTCGCCACCGAGGCCGTCGCGCAGCGCGGCGAGACCGCGGTCGAGGCCGATGTAGTACTCGGCGAACCGGCCCTGGAAGCCGCCGGCCGAGGTCTGCCCCGGCATGAAGCGGACGTTCTGCGTGGCGTGGCTGTCCCAGTTGCCGTAGTCGATGGTGATGAGGCGCGGACCGGCCGGATCCTTGAGGAACCCGGCGGCGGCGCGCGCCTGCGCGATGAAGCCGCGCGCCTGCGCGCTCGTCAGCTCGTCGCGCTCACCGTCGGACATCGCGCGGCCCATGGCTTCGGTCTTGAAGCCCTTCTCGAAGTTCGGGCCGAGGTCCTTGTCCGGGCGATACAGGTCGGCGAGGCGGCGCAAGGTGTCCGGATCGAGTCCGTCACCTTCCGCCGGGACCCACGACGATATGGCGGCATCGCCGCGCATCGACAGCGGCGGCGTCGCGCCGATCGCCATCCCGCGGTCGCCGGCCGCGCGCGGCGGCATCGCCGCGAGCGTACGGTTCAGCCAGCCGTTGCGCACGCCCTTGTCGACGGTGCCGCGGTCGAAGGCGTCCTGCGCGTCGAAGTGCGAGCGGTCGCGGTAGCCGTGGCAGGTGGCGTGCAGCACGAGGAGGTCGCCCGCCTTGTACATGTCGTACATCTTCGGCAGGTCGGGGTTGAGCGCGAACAGGCCGTCGAGCTTGTGCGCGTCGAAGGGCGTGCCCTCGCCGGGGTCGCCGTCCGCGAGCTCGCCGCGCAAGGATTTGAAGCCGGGCTCGCCGTATGCGGGGACGGCCGACAGGCCATCCATGGCACCGCGCAGGAAGACGAACACGAACCGGCGGTCACCACCGGCCATGCCCGCCGCGAAACCGGGGCCGAGCGCGAAGAGGCCAGCGCCGGCTGCCATGCCTTGGACGATCTTCCTTCGCGTGACCATGGCTATCTCCTCTGGAATTCCGCGCTGGCGAGGACCAGCGTCACGGCCTGTTCGCGGGTCGCCGCGCGCTCCACCGTGGAGCGCAGTTCCCTCGATGCCGACTTGCCGAGCACCGCATCGACGAGCTTCGGCCCTTCCGGGACCTCGCCCGCGAAGCGCCGCGCGAGGCTGTCGACCCACTCGATGCGCTTGATCAGCGAGGCAGCGCCCGACCAGTCGGAGGTCTTGTCGTACCAGCCTTGCGGGCCGGGTGCGCCGAAGGGTTTCTGGCCCATCTTGCCGAGCTGCTCGTAGAGCGCGGCCGCCGAGAGCGGACCTTCTGCGCGGATCGCCGGCATCGCGGCCGGTGTGTCACCCGCCATCATGTTGCCCGCCATGGCGCCGCCCTTGGCTTGATCGCGCGCGCCCGGCAGGTATTGGCGGAGCGGCTTGAAGGTCGCGAACTGGTACGCCGGATACGGGGGCATGCCGGCGACCGGCGCCTCGAGGGCGCGGAGCACGGACAGCGCGTAGTCCTCGGGCTGCTTGAGCTTGCGCTTCTCGGGCTCCCAGGCCTCGCGCGACCCGACCAGCGCACGGGTCATCGCGCCGAGGCTGGTGTCGTGGGCGAGGTAGGCGTCGGCGAGGCGCTTGACGAGCGGGGCAGGCGGGTCGTCGGCGACGAAGTGCCGCGCAAGCTTGGTGGCGAGGAAGCGGGCCGTCGCCGGATGGCGCGCGAGGTCCTGCAACATCTGCTCGGCCTGCCTCACCCCGGTGTCGGGATAGGCCTTGCCGAGCATCGTGAAGGTGCCCGGCTCGTGCCAGTCCGGGTAGAACGCGAACGCATACGGACCGTCAGGCTTGCGCTGCGGCAGCCGGATCGCGCTCGCGTAGGTCGTGTCGGCACGGAGGATGGCAGGCGCGGTGCTCCAACCGGTCAGCGCCTTGGCAAGCGCGATCACATCGGGCTGGCTGTACCCGCCGTCGACGCCGAGCGTGTGCAGTTCGAGGATCTCGCGGCCGAGGTTCTCGTTTAGCCCCATCTTGCGCGCACGGCCGAAGGGCGAAGTCGGTCCGATGGACGAATCGTTGTCGAGGAAGGCGAGCATGGCCGCGTGCTTGGCCGAGGCGGTCAGCATGTCGCTGAACCTGCCCGTCACGTGCGGCCGGATCACCTCGCGCTCATAGGCGCCGACGAGGATGGTGGCCGGGATCTTGGCGGTCGGCACGACGAGGTGGTTTGACCAGAAACGCACCAGCCGCTCCTCGAAGGGGCGGTCGGTGGTGAGCGCGTGGCGTGTGCGCGCGGCGAACTCGGTGTGCGCGACCTGCGTCGCCCAGGCGACGTAGCCGCCGAGCATGCGCTGCACATCGCGCGAGGCGGCTTCGAGCGCGGCGGCGTCCTTGCCCTTCTGGGCGGCCTCGAGCGTGGTGTTGAGCGCCGGGCTCGCCTCGCCGTAACGGTGCCAGTGCGCGGCGCGGATCTCGGTGCTCGAGATCAGCCCCGCGAACGCCGGCGACAGGCCGCCGCGCGGCTCGAGCTGCTGCAGCAGCCAGCCGCGCGGATCGAGGGCGGCGCGTTCGATCTCTCCGGGCCTCGCGCCCAGACCGAACCGGTTGGTGGCGATGGCGGCTTCGATGGTCATTCGCAACCCCCGTCCACGCTGCTGACTGTCGGTGGACCAACATCACGACGCGTCACGCGCGCCATTCCGTCGCGGCCCGTCGCAGGGGTCGCGATGCCGGCCGTCAGCCCCGGCCATCGACCTGCGGGCGCAGGGCGCGGGGCTTGCGCCCGTCACGGACTGGGGCTATGTTGTCTGCAAAAGCGCAAATAGTGTCTACACTTTTGAGAGCGTCGCGAGCCCGGCCAGTGCGGAGCGCCCTTCGCCGGGCGGCGTGACATCACCCGACCGCAGCCCTTCAGGAGGGGTCCATGGACCAGCCGAACACGTCCCGACGCAAAGCCTGTCGCCGCGCCGCCGCCACGGCGGGCGCCTTGGCGTTCGCCGCCTCGCTCGCGGCCCCGGCCGATGCGCAGTCCGCCCCGGTCGCCGCGGCGGACACCACCGGACTCGAGGAGGTCGTGGTCACCGCACGCAAGCGCCGGGAGGCCTTGCAGGACATCCCCGGGGCGGTGTCGGCGATCACCAAGGAGGTGATCGACGAGGTGGGCGGTCTCATCGACCCCTTGCAGCTCGGCGGGCTGCTGCCCGGTGTCACCATCGACGACGAGAACCTGCCGGAGTACAAGATCCGCGGCGCGGGCGCCGCGAACAACAACCTGTCCGATCCCTCGACCGCGCAGTTGCGCAACGGCGCGGACGTGGCGGGCGGCTTCGGCGGCCGCACCCTCACCCGCATCGACCAGTTCGACACCGAGCAGGTGGAGCTCTACCGCGGCGCGCAAGGCTCGATGTACGGCCGCAACGCGGTGGGCGGCGTGATCAACATCGTCAACACGCAGCCCAAGGAATACCTCGAGTGGAACGCGCTCGCGTCCCTCGACATCGACAAGCGGCAATGGCGCGCCGAGGGCGTCCTCAACGTCCCCCTGGTCGACGACCGGCTCTTCCTGCGCACCGGCGTGCAGTACCTGACCGAGGACGGCCTGTACCGGAACCTGCTGCTCAAGGAACCGATGGTGCCGACCGACTCGCTCGGCCTGCGCGTCGCCCTGCGTTACCTGGTGTCGGAGGCCACCGACGCGACGCTGTTCGTCGACTTCGAGGACTACGAGAGCGAGAACTACGCCGACGCCGCCTCGCGCCGCGCCGGCGTCGCGCCCGAGACCTTCCTCACGGTCGGTGCGGTCGACATCTACGGCCAGCCGCTGCCGTCGCAAGGCGCGCACCCCGTGAACGCGCCCTACGACCAGTATCGCCAGGCGCTCGACACCTCCGGCTTCTACCGGCAGAAGACCACCAACATCAACCTCACCGTCAACCACAGCCTCCCGTTCGCGACGCTGCAGTCGATCACCAACTATCGCGACCGCAACTTCGACACCCTGTACGACGGCGATTCGAGCTACGTCGGCGGACCCGCGCTCACGGTGCCCACGCAGCCCGTGACGCCGAACTCGACGCGCAATGACGCCTGCGTGCGCGTGGTCGCCAACGCCCAACGGCAGGTCACCTCGCTCACCACCAGCCGGCAGTGCACCAACGCCTTCGACACCGAGAGCACCACGCTCTCGCAGGAGTTCCGCCTGGTGTCGCCCGGCGACCGGCGCTTCCAGTGGCTGGCAGGCGTCGACTACCGCAGTTTCCGCAACCCGATCGTCGAGACCCGCGACGGCCGGTTCCCCAACACCGCCGGCACCGGCTCGATCGCGAACTTCCGGTCCGACGCACGGCTGCGCAACGAGCAGTACGGCGCGTTCGTGAGCGCCGACTTCGACATCATGGGGGGTCTGAACATCGCCGGCAGCCTGCGCTATTCGAGCGAGAAGAAGGCGATCCGGTTGCGGGTGTTCCAGATCGACACGACGCCGGAGCAGCTCGAGACCAAGGCCGACGAGAGCGACACCTTCGAGAGCGTCGATCCGACGCTCACGCTGAGCTACGATTTCGGCGACCACCTCGTCTACGCGTCAGCCGCGCGGGCCGCGCGTTCGGGCGGCTACAACCGCGCTTCGGGCACGGCCTCCGCGCCGGCCTCGATCGCGGGCACGCCGGTGCCCTTGCGCTACGAGGACGAGACCGTGGACACCCTCGAGCTCGGCTTCAAGGGCGAGGTGTCGCTGTGGTCGGCGCCGATCCGGTACGCCATCGCCGCCTACGACGCCGACTACGACGACATACTTCGCAATGCGGTGGTGCTGGCCGGAGCCGACTCCGGCGACGGTGACACCGTCATCCTCGGCACGCAGCTCGTCAACCTCGGCGATGCCCGCGTGCGCGGCGTCGATGTCGAGCTGTCCGGCACGCTCGAGCGCTTCCTCTGGACCAAGGGCTCGCTGCGCTGGAGCGCCGCCTACAACTATGCGGACGGCGAGATCCGGAGCGGTCCGTTCGCCGGGCTGGCGCTGCAGGACCTGCCGCGCGACTCCTACAACGGCAACCTGATGTATCGGCTCCCGATGGCCGCCTCGTCGGTCGGCCCCGGCATCGGCTCGTTCTTCGTCGGGGTCGACGGCGAATACGAGTCGGGCAAGACCACGGCAGCGAGTTCGGTGCCGGGCGACGCGCGCCGTCGGCTCAACGCGCGCCTCGGCTTCGACGGCAAGACCGGCGGAAGGGGTTGGCAGGTGACGCTGTTCGCCGACAACGTCCTCAACCTCGACTATGCCGCGGCCAACGCCAGCCTCACCACCTACGAAGGCACGCCCGCGGTGCGCGTCTCGCGGCAGTTGAAGCGCTATGTCGACGAGCGGACCATCGGCATCCGTTTCACCATCAACAGCGGTGCGGATCGCTGAGCGGCGCAGCGTGGTGATGGCCGGTCCTGCGGGACGGCAACAGGTGACGTCAGTAGCGGACCTTGACGTCGGATGAGGCGAAGCGCGTGTCGTGGATGCGACCCGTCATGCGCGAGGGTGTGTTGCCGGCATTCCAACGCTCGAAGGCCTGGGTGAGCGCCTGCACCCTGTCGGGGTGCTGCGCCGCCACGTTCATGCTTTCCTTGGGATCGGCCACCAGGTCGAAGAGGAAGGTCGCTCTCGCCCCGTCGGCCCCGTCCACTGCGACCAGCTTCCACCGGCCCTCGCGCACGGCGAAATCGGTGCCGGTGCGCCAGTAGAGGCGCTCGTGCGGGGCCTTGCCGCCGCGCAGCAGCGGCAGCAGGTCGACGCCGTCGAGCTCCTTCAGCTGCTTGCCGAGGCCCGCGGCCGCGACCATGGAGGCGACGGCATCGAGCGAGGAGACCGGTGCGCTGAAATCCATGCCACCGCGCCGCGGCTTCGGCCAGCGGATGAGCAGCGGCGTGCGCAGCCCGCCCTCGCGCAGCTCGCGCTTGAAGCCCGATACCGGCGCGTTGGAGCAGGCGGCGGAGGCGTACTCGGGACAGCCGTTGTCGCTCAGGAGCACCACCATGGTGGGGCGGCCGGACGGGTGCGAGTCCACCGCGTCGAGCAGCTTGCCGATGCTGTCGTCCAGCGCGGTCACCATCGCGGCGTAGACGCGGTGCATCGGGTCGGCGACGTTCTTGACCCGGTCGAGGTAGGCCTTGGTGGCCTCGAGCGGCACATGCGGCGTGTGGTGCGCGACGACGAGGAAAAAGGGCTCCCCGTCGGCTGCGCCGTCGCGCAGGAACTGCAGCGCTTCGGCGGTGAGGATGTCGGGCTTGTAGGCGTCGATGAGGACCTTCTCGCCCTGCCGCGTGTAGCCCTGTGTGCGGTCCTCACGGTCGCGCTCGCCCTCCACCTTGACCTTCATGTCCCCGGGCTGGAAGTTGAGGATGTGCGGCGTGCCGAAGTTGATGCCGAAGTAGCGGTCGAAGCCGCGGGTCAGCGGCGCCGATTTGCCGCGCGGGTTGTCGAGGTGCCACTTGCCGATCAGGGCGGTGCGATAGCCCGCCGCCTTCAAGCGCTCGGCGACGGTGCGTTCGCCGTCGGGCAGCGCCATCGCGATGCGGTCCTCGGGCGTGCCGGGGTTGAAGTCGTGGCCGAAGCGCGCCTGATGGCGCCCGGTGTGCAGCGCCGCGCGCGAGGGGCTGCAGACCGCGGCGGTGACGTAGGCCTGGCCGAAGCGCACGCTCTGTGCGGCGAGGCGGTCGATGTTCGGCGTCTCGTAGTAGCCGTCGCGCATGTAGCGGACATCGCCGATGCCGAGGTCGTCGTTGATGATGAAGAGGATGTTCGGCCGGTCGTCCCGCGGCGCCTTGGCAGGCGCCGCGGAAGACCAGCACGCCGCGATCAGCAGGGCGGCGGCGATCGCCCGACGCAGCGGCTTCAACCGCCGCCGCGCTGCTCGCGCAGCTTCTCGCGCCCGACCTTGATCTCCTCCTGGGTGAGCTTGCCGTCCTTGTCGGTGTCGAACATCGTGAAGACCTGTTCGGGGCGACCGGCGGCGTTCCACTCGTCCTTGGAGATCGCCCCGTCCTTGTCCGTGTCCATGCTGGCGGCGCCGCCTTGGCCCCGGCCGCGCTCGCCACCGGCTCTGCCCTGCCCAGCGCCCCCCGATGGGGTGGCAGCCGGTGGAGCGGCAGGCGTCGCGGCGGGGTCTGCTGATTGCGCCACGGCGGTCTGACCTGCGCCAAGCGCGACGGCGCAAGCGGCGAGTGCGGCGGCCACGACGGCGGGACGGGAAGTGTGGTGTCTCATGGCAATCCTCCGGCGGGGTCCGATCCCCATTTGGTTCATCCAGTGACAGAACGCCCGGCAGACCCGGCTCCGTCGACGCGCTGCGGCGCCGGGCGGGTCACGGGGCGGGCGCTGGGCCTGGGCCGTCGAAGACCTTGCGGCCGGGACGCAGCGCGTCGCTGACGACGAGACGGCGCGCGGGGGGCAGCGTGGCCACGAACCGCAGCACGGTGCGGTCCACCTCGATCTTGAGCCGCGACTCCGCGTCGCGCACCCGCGCCAGCGCGGCTTCAGCGGCGGCGGTATCGAGGGATTCGGCGGACAAAGCGCTGCGGACCTGCTGCCGGGCGTCGCGTGCCTCGGCGAACAGCGGCGAGAGCCTGGCCCGGTCTTCCTGCATCGCCTGACGGAAACCCTTGCGCTCGTCTTCCGTCAGTTGGGCAAGTCCGCCCGACGCCGCGCCTGAGAGCGCAGGCGAGCGCTCGAAGCGCTGCCACAGCGCGAGGCTGACCACCAAAGCACCGATGAGGAACGCATTGAGGGCGAGCGAGACCAGCAAGGCCTTGCGCAGGCGCGGTTCGGACCACGCGCTCACGGCACGGGCTCCCAATCGTTCTCGGGCAGCGCTGTGCCGTAGAGCGCCTGCACTTCGGCGAGCGCGGCCAGGTCCTCGCGGCGTTCGGCCAGCGACGGATACAGGACCATCGGCAGCGCCGCCCCGCAGGCCGCCGCCGCGCCGAGCGCGGCGAGGCGCCAACCCGAGAAGAGACCCGCGATTCCGCGGCCGCTGCGCCGGCCCTCATCAGCCGACGCCGAAGTCATCGCCGCCAGCACCCGTGTCCTGAGGCCCGGTGCGGGTGCCGGGACGGTGGCGGCATCGAGCAGTCGATCGAGCGCGGCGGCCTCCGCCTGTTCGGCCTTTTGGCCGGTGGCGAGTCGCCCGGCGGCGGCGCGTTCGTCGGCCGGCCACCGGCGGGGGTCGGCGCCGTAGGCTTCCAACAAGGCGCTGAATCTCTCGGGCGTCATGCGTCGCTTCCTCGATCCGTAAGGTCAACCAGGGCGGCGCGGAGGCTGCGCCGGGCCCGCGACAGGAGGCTCTCCATCGCTTCAACGCTCAGACCCATGATCTCCGCCGCCTTGATGTTGGAAAGTTCCTGGAAATGGCACAGCACGATCGCTTCCCGCTGGCGTTCCGGCAGCCGCATCAGGGTCGCCTGGATGCGGTCCGAGATGTCGAGCGAGTGAAGCACCCGGTCGGGTCCGGCGCCCTCGTCGATCGTCTCGGGCAGCGTGTCGACGGGAGTCTCGCGGCGTCGTCGGAGGCGGTCAAGGCAGAGGTTCATGGTCACCCGGTGCATCCAGGCGTCGAGGCTGTCGGAGGTGCCGGGGCGCCGCTCGGGCGGCCTGCGCCAGGTCCGCAGCATCGTCTCCTGGGCGATGTCTTCGGCTTCGCTGCGGTCGCCGAGCACCCGGTAGGCCAGCGCGTGGATGCGGGCGAGTTTCCGGTCCACGAGGCGACGCGGGGCGTCGGGATCGCCGTTCAACAGACCGTCCCAGAGTTCCCTGTCCTGCTCATCAACCATTCCGGGACCGCCGCGGCGTCCAGTCGGCATCCGGCATCCAGCGGCGATAGAGGGAGTCGAGCGAGTCGACGGCCCAACGGACGAAATCGTCGTCGCGGGCGGTATCAGCGTTCTCGATCCACCACAGCACCGCGTCGAGCAGGAAGCCTGCGACCGCTTGCGAGCACAGCCGTCGCAGCGTCGCGTCGGCGGCCATCGAGGGGCTGGAGCGCTGCAGCAGCCCTTCGGTGAAGGCGACGATGTTGGAGTGCACCTCGTCGAAATACGGCCGGAAAACCGGGTCTGCCGCGCAGTGCTTCACGAGCAGCAGCAGTTCGCTGGGGTTGGCGCGCGCCATCGCGATCACTTCGCGCAGGTTGTTGGCGAGGCCGCGCCATGGCTTCGACTGCAGTTCGTTCAGCCCGTCGGAGAAGCGGCGCAGGATGGTGTGCACCAACTCCTCGCGGGAGTCGAAGTAGCGGTAGAGCACGGACTTCGGGATCCCGAGCTCGTCGGCGAGGGCGTCGATCGGCGTGGAACGGATGCCGCGGCGCGCGAGCACGATCGCCGCCGCGCGGAGCAGTTCGTCGGCGCGCTCGCGGCGCCTCGCCTCGGCCTCGTCGCGCGGCGGACGGCCTTTCGGCAGGTGCGTGACCTTGGCCGAACGGGCCTTGGTCGACCGTCCCTTGGCGTTGGCTGGCGTCAGCATGCGTCGATCACTCCCCTTGCCGCCCGGGCCTGTTGCCACTCCGCAAGCCTCCGCGCCGTCGGACGTGACGGAGCATCTCTTGACTTGCCGATTTTTAAAATGATACTTGAAAGGACCAATTAACCAAACCCGCCACGAGCGGGCATCGACCGGGGGATCCAATACATGGCCAAGAAAGGCGATCGCGTGTTCCTGTGCGTTTCGGCGGCGGTGGCAGGCATCCTGGGCGCGGCGTCGGTCGCGCAGGCCCAGACGGCGGCCAGCCAGGCCTCGCAGGGCGGCCTCGAAGAGGTCGTGGTCACCGCCCGCAAGCGCGCGGAGCGCATCGAGGACATCCCGACCTCGGTGTCCTTCTTCGACGAGCAGTACCTCAAGGACCTCGACGTCACGTCCGGCAAGGACCTGACCCGGATCACGCCGGGCATCTATGTCATCGACAACGGTTCGGGATTCAACGACGAGTTCCTGATCCGCGGCGAGGGCGCCTCGCGCCAGAACAACGCCGAGACCGGCTCGGGCCTTTACCGCAACGGCATGTTCATCCCCGGCGGCAATGCGGGCGGCCGCAACTACGTGCCGATCGACTTCTTCGATGTCGGTTCGGTCACGGTGCTGCGCGGTCCGCAAGGCTCGTATTTCGGCCGCAACGCGCTCGGTGGCGCCGTCAACATCGTCTCGCAACGCCCGGGTCGCGAGTTCGGCGGATACATCGACCTCGAGCATGGCACCAACGACAGCTCGCGCGTCGGGGGCGTGGTGAACCTGCCGGTCAGCGACAGCTTGGCGCTGCGCGTCGGTGCCTTCAGCGCCTCGCAGTCGGGCGGTTTCTACACGAGTTCGCTGACCGGCAAGACGCTGGATGAGGAGGATTCGGACGGCTGGCGCGCGCAACTCGCCTGGCGTCCCTCCGACGACATCGACATCAACGTGCTCATCGAGCGCTCGAGCGAGTTCGGCCCGAACGTGGTCGCGTTCGGGCAGGTGCTCGCGGAGAACGACCCGCCCATCAACCCGGCCGGCGCCCCGACCGGCTTCACGGTCGGGCGCTTCCTCAAGCCCGTCGACACCGACAGCTTCTTCGACCGCACCACGCAGACCCGTCTCATCGAGGCGAGCTTCGACCTCGGTGCGTTCAAGCTGCAGTCGACGACCGGCCAGCGCCTGCGCGATGCGCGCAGCAACACCGATGTCGATGCGTTCGGCAACAACAAGGTCGCGCGCCTCGTCCCGACCGTCGCCACCGGTACGGAGGAGTTCGAGCGGGTGACGCAGGACCTGCGCCTCGTGTCCAACGGCGGCGGCGCCATCGATTGGCTGGTCGGCGCCGAGTACAACAAGGTGGATTCGGTGTTCCGCACCGACCGCTACGCCGATGCCAACCGCAACAACCGCTTCGACGGCCAGGCCGATGTGCCGTCCGTGAACGCCGCTGAGTGTGCGGTGGCCCCGACCTGCACGCTCGCGCAGCTGCAGACCACCGCGCGCAACGGCTACCGCGTCGAGGATTCCGGTGTCGATGACCGGTCGCAGGCGGTTTACGGCGCCGTCACTTGGCGCGCCAACGACCGCCTCTCCGCCAGCGCTGATGTCCGGTACAACAAGGACGAGAAGTCTTTCCGCCTCGCGAACATCTTCCGCCTCGACAACCCGGCGACGCCGGCGAACGAGCAGCTCTCGCGCGTCATCAACGCCCGTGAGACCTTCGAGAAGTGGACGCCCGGCGTATCGTTCAACTGGCAGTATTCCGACCGGCAGTACCTGTATGGCCGCATCGCCACCGGCTTCCGCGCCGGCGGCTTCAACAACGACATCGGCGAGCCCGGCGACGGCGTCAGCGCCACCGCCATCCCGCTCGTCTACGGCGCGGAGTCCGTCACCGGCTACGAGGCGGGCCTGCGCGGCCGCCTCGGCGGCGGCATCAGCTACAGCGTCGGCGCCTACACGAACCGCAAGCAGGACACGCTGGTGAACTACACCGTGTTCGCGGGCACGGCTGCCACCAACACCATCCGCAACATCGGCGTGCTCGGCAGCGCCGGTGATTCGTGGCAGAACGGCGTCGACGGCGAGTTCGCCGCCCGTACTCCGGTGGGGCGTGGCAGCGTCTCGCTGCGTCTGAGCTTCGCCTGGGCTGACGGCGAGTACGACGGCGGCACCATCTTCACCAACGCGCAGTCGAACCCCGCCACCACGCTGACCACCGTCTCGATCGACGGCAAGCGCCTGCAGCGCCTGCGCGAGTGGACCACCGCGTCCAGCCTGATCTGGCGCACGCCCGTCTCAAGCGGGCTCGAACTGCTCGCGATGGCCTCCTGGCGCACCGAGACCGGCGGCTACGAGGATCCGCAGAACACGAACCTGATGGACGATGTCGGGCTCGTCGACGCCTCGATCGGTGTCGAGTCCGAGCACTGGACGCTCACGGTGAGCGGCAAGAACGTGCTCGACGAGTCGTACTACAACATCTCGCCGGGCAACCTCGCCTTCAACACCCAGCAGAACGAGCCGCGAACCTGGCGCGTCGCCTTCGGCTTCCGATTCTAGGTGACGGACATGCCGGGTCGATTGCCTCTCGGGGTCGTCGCGACGCTGCTGTCCGGCGTCTTCGCCGCTGATACCAGCGGCCAGGAGATCGGCCGGGAGGCAGGCGCCGCCCGCGCCGTGGCGGCTCCGCCAGGCGCGGTCCGCGGGTCCATCGACATCGCGGGCCAGACGCGCAGCTACTGGCTCATCGCGCCGCCGGTGGCGACGACGCGCCCGCGTCCCTTGCTGTTCGTGCTGCATGGTGGCGCGACCGCTGACGGGCGCGTGACCTTCCGCTACGGCTTCCAGGACATCGCCGCGCGGGAGGGTTTCGTCACGGTGCATCCGGAAGGCCGCGGCGCCGGTTGGAACGACGGTCGCGACACCGGGTTCCTGCTCGACCGCGGCGGTGCGCCGGACGACATCGCGTTCTTCCGCGCCATGATCGCGCGCTTCGTGGCCGACGGGCTCGCCGATCCCAAGCGCATCTACGTCACCGGCGGCTCCAACGGTGGGCTGATGACGCTGCGCATCGCTTGCGAGATGGCGGGCGAGGTGGCCGCCGTGGCGCCGTTCTCGGCGTCGCTCTCGACGCGCCTGTCGACGCGTTGTACGCCGTCGAGACCGCTGCCGATATTGTTGATCGGCGGCACCGCCGACCAGCTGATGCCCTTCGACGGTGGTCCGGTAGCGGCGGCGTCCGGGCAGGACCGCGGCCAGGTCATCGGGCAGCCGCAGAGCTTCGCCTTCTGGCGCAAGGTGAACCGCTGCGGCGAGTCCGAGCCACGGCGCGACGCCTGGCCCGACCGCGTCCCGGACGATGGCACCCGGATCGTGATCGAGGACGGCGTCGGCTGCGCCGCGGCCACGCGGGTGATGATCGTCGAGGGCGGCGGCCACCGGTTGCCGGGCGAGGGTCAGCCCCAGGCGCGGAATCCTCTGTCGGGCATCTCGAGCCGAGAGGTCGACGGTGCGGACTACATCTGGCGATTCCTGAGGGAGGCCTCCCTGCCATGAACCTGCTACGCGTTCTTTTGCGCGCTCCGGTCGCCGCGTCGGTCATCGTTGCGATGCTCGCGGGCTGCGCCGCATCGCCTGGCGCCGCGCCGGGTCCCTCGACCGCCGTTCCGCCCGCAGTCGCGCCCGCGCGCGAGGTCACGGAGATCACCTTCCCGGCGCGCGACGGCCGCATGCTCAAGGCCGTGGTCTCCGTGCCGGCGGGCAAGGGGCCATTCCCGGTGCTGGTGACGGTGCACGGCGGGCAAGGCGACCGCGGCTTCGAGGTGCTGCGCAACGTCGCGGATCCGGCGTCCGACAGCCCTGTCGTGCAGATGTTCAACCGCAACCCGTGGATCGTCTTCGCGCCCGGCTACCGCAACGACTGGTTCGGCGCCGAAGAGACCGACCTCGTCGATGCCATCCGCCATGCCTCGCGGCTGCCGGGCGCCGACCCCTCGCGTGTCGCGGTCTATGGCGGCAGCAACGGCGGGCGCCTCACGCTGCGCGCGGCGACGCTCGAGCCGAAGCTGATGAAGTGCGTGGGCGCGGGATCGCCGTTCATGGCGCATCCACCATATCTCTTCGGGGATGTCGCGCAGCCCCCGTGGTCGCTGACCTCGCCGGCGGCGCAGGCCTGGATGGGCCGCACCCGCGAGCTCCTGCGCCCGGCGGTGACGCGGGCCGCGGCGCGCAGCGGCAAGAGCGAGGCGAAGCTGCTCGAGGACCATTCCGCGCAGGTCAACGCCGCGCAGATCCGTGCCCGCGTGCTGCTGCTCACCAGCCGCGCCGACGAACAGGTGCCGCATGTCATGCTGGAGGGCCTGATCGCCGCGCTGGCGCGCGCCGGGAACCCTGCCGAGGTGCTGACCGTGGACAAGAGCCTGCATGGATTCTATTGGGGTCGCGAGGGCGAGTTCGGCGCCCGCGCCGGGCGTGGCAACAAGACGCCGGAGCAGTTGCGCGAAGAGGAGCGGACGCGGGAGGTCGTGCAGTCCTTCCTCGGGCGCTGCCTCGCGGGGCGGTGAGCGCCATGTCGGTCTGGCACGAGGCACCCACCGTCACGCGGCTCGTGCTCCGCGCGCTCGCGCGGCACCCGGACCGCGTCGCGTTCCGCGCCGGCGCGCAGGAGGCGAGCTACGCGGCCGTGCTAGACCTCATCGGCCGGATGCAGGGCGTGATGGCCCGCGCGGGCGTGGGTCCAGGCGACATGGTCGCGGGCCTCGCCGCCAACCGCTTCGAATCCTGGTGCGCCGGCGTCGCCGCGAACGGGCTCGGCGCAGCGGTCACGCCGCTGCATCCGCTCGGTTCCGTCGACGACCACCTCGCGCAGCTGGCGGACTCCGGCACCACCTGCCTCTTGCTCGACGCCGCGCGTTTCGGCTCCAAGGCCGAGGAGCTCGCCGCACGCGCGTCGGTGCGCCACACCCTCACGCTCGGCCCGGCCGCCTTCGGCCGCGACCTGCTCGGCGAGGCGATGGCGAACGCCGCCTCGCCCGTCGACCGCTCCACGCCCGACGGCATCGCCGGCCTCAACTACACGGGCGGCACGACGGGGCGTGCCAAGGGCGTGCTGCGCAGCCACCGCGAGCTGGCTGCGGGCGTGGTCTCGACGATCGCGAACTTCCCGCTGCCCGCGCGGCCGGTGTTCCTCGCGGCCGCGCCGATCAGCCATGCCGCAGGCCTGTTCGTCGCGCCGGTGCTCGCCAAGGGCGGCACCGTCGACCTGATGCCGGGCTTCGTGCCCGATGCGGTGGTCAAGCGCATCCGGGAGGGCGGCGCGAACTTCACCCTGCTCGTGCCCTCGATGGTCTACGCCATGCTCGCCGATCCGTCATGGAGCCGCGAGGACATGAAGTCGCTCGAGCTGCTGGTGTACGGCGCGTCGCCCATGTCGCCGGCCCGCCTCGGCGAGGCGATGGAGCGCATCGGCCCGGTGTTCTGCCAGCTCTACGGGCAGACCGAGTGCTTCGTGATCTCCACGCTCGCGAAGGAGGACCACGATCCCGCCCGGCCCGGGCTGCTCGCTTCCGCCGGCCATCCGACCCACGACTGCGAGGTGCGGCTCCTCACCGACGATGGCCGCGAGGCGGCCGAGGGCGAGCGCGGCGAAGTCTGCGTACGCGCGCCCTACGCGATGCGCGGCTACTGGAACCAGCCTGAGGCGACGGCCGATACCATCCGCGATGGCTGGATCCATACCGGCGACATCGCGTGGCGCGATCCGCAGGGCCGGCTGTACCTCGTCGACCGCAAGAAAGACATGATCGTGTCCGGCGGCTTCAACATCTATCCGCGCGATGTCGAGGACACGCTGATGGCGCACGGGTCGGTCGCGGTGGCTGCGGTCATCGGCGTGCCCGACCCGAAGTGGGGCGAGGCGGTCAAGGCGTACATCATCCGCAAGCCCGGCGCCGAGGCCGGCGCCGAGGCGCTCGGCGAGTGGATCAGATCGCGCAAGGGGCCGGCGCATGTGCCGAAGTCCTTCGAGTTCGTCGAGCGGCTGCCGCTGACGGCGCTCGGCAAGGTCGACAAGGCGGCGTTGCGCGCGCCTTTCTGGGCGGGACGGGATCGACAGGTGAATTGATGGCCCTGCCGGATCGTCTCGCCTCGAGATTGCGCCTGCCGCTGATCGCCGCCCCGATGTTCACCGTGTCGGACCCGGCGCTGGTGGTGGCGGCCTGCCGTGCCGGCGTGATCGGCGCCTTTCCTACGGCCAACTGCCGCAGCCCGGAAGAGCTCGAGTCCTGGTTGGAGGGCTTCGGCCGTTCGCTCGGCCCCGAGGACGCGCCGGTCTGCGCCAATCTCGTGATCCGTCGCCCGGACCTGCAGACGCACCTCGGGTTGCTGTGCAAGCACCGGGTGGAGATGGTGGTCACCAGCGTCGGTTCGCCGGCGGCCGTCGTGGCACCGCTGCACGAGGCCGGCGCGCTGGTGTTCGCGGACGTGGCGACCGTCGCGCATGCCCGCAAGGCGCTCGCCGCCGGCGTCGACGGTCTTGTGCTGCTGACCGCGGGCGCGGGCGGCCAGACCGGCCATCTGAACGGCTTCGCGTTCGCGCGCGCGGTGCGGCGGTTCTTCGATGGGCCGTTGGTGCTGGCCGGTGGCATCGGCGACGGTGTCGCGCTGCGCGCAGCCATTGCGCTCGGCTGCGACCTCGGCTACATGGGCACGCGCTTCATCGCCACCCGCGAGAGCGCGGCGCCCGAGGCCTACAAGCAGATGCTCGTCGACAGCGGCATCGACGACATCGTGCTCACCTCGGCGTTCACCGGGCTGCCGACCAGCATGCTGATGCCCTCGTTGCGCGCGGCCGGCCTCGATCCGCGTGCCATCCCGGAGGCGCTCGCGCGGCAGACCGCCGCCGCCGTCCACGGTCCGGCGGAGGGAGCGGGCCCAGCATCGGGCGCGGGCTCCGCAGCGGCCGAGCCCGCGCCGCAGCGTTGGCGCGACCTGTGGAGCGCGGGCCACTCGGTGCATGGCGTCGACGGCATCGTGCCGGTCGCAGCGCTCGTCGAGCGGCTGCGCAGCGAGTACGCGGCGGCGGGGCCATGACGCTGCAACAGCCAGACGAGGCGTTCAGCGGCGTCAAGCCGGTCGAGTCCACCCATCGCCTCGATGAGGCGGCCCTGGAGCGCTGGCTCGGCGGGCACGTCGCGGGCTACGCCGGTCCGCTCACCGTTTTGCAGTTCAAGGGCGGGCAATCGAACCCCACCTACCGGCTCGACACCCCGACACGAAGATATGTGCTGCGCAAGAAGCCCGCGGGCATCCTGTTGCCCTCGGCGCATGCCGTCGAGCGCGAGCACCGCGTGATCGCGGCGCTGCACGACGCCGGCTTCCCGGTGGCCCGGCCGTACGCGCTCTGCACGGACAGCGCGGTCATCGGCACGCCGTTCTACGTCATGGAGATGGTCGAGGGACGCGTCGGTTGGGACGACCTGCTGCCCGGCGTGTCGCGCGAGCACCGAAGAGCCATCTACCGCAGTTCGATCGAGACGCTGGCGCGGCTGCACGCCATCGACCCCGACGCCGTCGGCCTCGGCGACTTCGGCCGTCCGGGCAACTATCTCGCGCGCCAGATCGACCGCTGGAGCCGGCAGTACCGCCAGAGCGAGACCGGTCGCATCGAAGAGATGGAGCGCCTCATCGCCTGGCTGCCGACCGGCGTGCCGGAGGGCGGCGTGACCCGCATCGTCCATGGCGACTTCAGGCTCGACAACATGGTGCTGCATCCGACCGAGCCGCGCATCCTCGCCGTGCTCGACTGGGAGCTCTCGACCCTCGGCGACCCCGTGGCGGATTTCACGCACTACCTGCTCAACTGGGCGCTGCCGCCAGGACTGCGCTCTGCCGTCGCCGGTGCCGATCTCGGCGCGCTCGGCATCCCGACGATGGACGAGGCTGTGGCGCTCTACTGCCAGCTCACCGGCCGCGACGGCATCGCGCAGCTCGACTGGTACCTCGCCTACAACGCGTTCCGCCTTGCCTGCATCGTGCAAGGCATCGCCGGCCGCGTGCGCGACGGCACCGCGACCAGCGCGCACGCCCTGCAGATGACCGCGCGCATGGGCGAGCTCGCCGCGTCTGCGCACAGCTTCGCGGTCACCGCCGGCCTGCGCTGAGGACACCATGACCCCCGCTTACCCGCACCTGCTCGCTCCGCTCGACCTCGGCTTCACGCGATTGCGCAACCGCGTGCTGATGGGCTCCATGCACATCGGCCTCGAGGACGATCCCGTGCACTACGACCGCCTCGCCGCGTACTTCGCCGAGCGCGCCCGCGGCGGGGTGGGCCTCATCGTGACGGGCGGTTTCTCGCCGAACGCCGAGGGCCGCACGGCGGAAGGGGCTGCGGTCCTCGATACCCTCGGGGCCGCGCGCCAGCACCGACCCATCACCGATGCCGTGCACCGCGAGGGCGGCAAGATCGCGCTGCAGATCCTGCACGCTGGCCGTTATGGCTACCACCGCGACATCGTCGCGCCGTCCGCCATCCAGTCGCCGATCACGCCCTATGCGCCGGCGGCGCTCACCGCCGAGGGCGTCGAGAAGCAGGTCATGGACTTCGTGCGCTGCGCGACGCTCGCCCGCGAGGCGGGTTACGACGGCGTCGAGGTGATGGGCTCCGAGGGCTACTTCATCAACCAGTTCCTCATCGAGGCGACCAACCGCCGCAGCGACCGCTGGGGCGGACCTTACGCCGCGCGCATGCAGCTGCCGGTGGAGATCGTCGCCCGCATCCGCGAGGCCGTGGGCCGGGACTTCATCATCGTCTACCGCCTGTCGCTGCTCGACCTCGTGCCGCAGGGCCAGGCCTGGGACGAGGTGATGCAGCTCGCCAAGGCCGTGGCCGCGGCCGGCGCGACGATCATCAACTCCGGCATCGGCTGGCACGAGGCGCGCGTGCCGACCATCGCGACCTCCGTGCCGCGCGCCGCCTTCACCTCCGTGACGGCGCGGCTGCGCCGCGACCTGCGTGCGGCCGGCATCGAGGTGCCGGTCTGCGCCACCAACCGCATCAACGCGCCCGAGGTCGCCGAGGCCGTTCTCGCGGACGGCGAGGCCGACATGGTGTCGATGGCGCGGCCGCTGCTCGCCGATCCCGAGTTCGTCAACAAGGCCGCCGCCGGCCGTGCGGCCGACATCAACACCTGCATCGCCTGCAATCAGGCCTGCCTCGACCACGCATTCCTGCAGCAGGTGGCGTCCTGTCTCGTCAACCCGCGCGCCTGCCATGAGGCCGAGTTCACCGCGCAGCCCGCCGCGCATCGCAAGCGCATCGCCGTGGTCGGCGCCGGGCCCGCCGGGCTCGCCGCCGCGACCACGCTCGCCGAGCGCGGTCACGAGGTCACGCTGTTCGAGCAGGCCGACCGGATCGGCGGCCAGTTCAACCTCGCCAAGCTCGTCCCCGGCAAGGAGGAGTTCCACGAGACGCTGCGCTATTTCGGGCGCAGGCTCGAAGCGACGGGCGTGCGGCTGCGGCTCGGCGCGCGCGTCGAGGCCGCCGCATTGGCGTCGGCGGGGTTCGAGGAGGTGGTGCTCGCGACCGGCGTCGTGCCGCGCGACCCGCAGATCCCGGGCCAGGACCACCCCAGCGTCTGCGGTTACCTCGATGTGCTCACCGGCCGCCGCCGGCCTGGCAAGCGCGTGGCGATCATCGGTGCCGGCGGCATCGGCTTCGATGTCGCGACGTTCCTCGTGCACGAGGGGCCCTCGACGACGCTCGACGCGGCGGCGTGGCGCAGGGAGTGGGGCGTCGGCGACCCCGCGCTCGTGCGCGGCGGCATCGACGGCATCGCGCCGCGGCCCACACCGCCCGCGCGCGAGGTGTACCTGCTGCAGCGCAGACCCGGCAAGCCGGGCGCGGGCCTCGGCCGTACTACCGGCTGGATACACCGCGCCGCGCTGCGCATGAAGCGCGTCGAGATGATCGGTGGCGTGCGCTACGACCGCATCGATGATGCCGGGCTGCATGTCACCCTCGACGGCGAGCCGCGGCGGCTCGCGGTGGACGACATCGTGCTCTGCACCGGGCAGGAGCCGCTCGCCGAGCTCGCGGCGCCGCTGCGCGCCGCCGGGGTCACGGTGCACCTCGTGGGCGGCGCCGATGTCGCCGCCGAGCTCGACGCCAAGCGCGCGATACGCCAGGCGACGCTGCTCGCGCTCGGCGTCTGACAAGCCCGGGTCCGTCGCGGCCCGGGCCCGCCGGGCGTGGCGAAGATCGTCCATCGGGTTCTTCCAAAGAAACGCGGGATGCGCTACCATCTCGCCGTGACATCAAGAGACGGGACTTCGGTCCCCGCCAACCTGCCCACCCGGGCAAGGTGGTCGCCGCGAAAGCGGGATGTGGCTGGTCCAAGCAAAGAAACGGGTCCGACGACACATCACTTGATCGCGCGCCGTTTGGCGCGGCTTTGATCGCGCGCCTTCCGGCGCGTGTGGTCTCCGTGCGCCTCGCAGCGCGGCGGCAACGGCCTCCGTCAGTGGCCGGACTCCGGAGAAGCCCGCGCGCAGGCGGGATCGAAGGGAAGGCGGGAGACGCTCCCGCCGGGAGGACCCGGGATGACCGGGGCGCGGGACCGGCCCGCGCGGCAGGGGAGTGGCTACGACCCCTGTCGGCATACCGGTGGTCATCCACAAGACACTCCACAAATTCCAGGAGGACGCATATGGATCCATCGCTCACTGACCTCGCTCCCCATTTCTCCTGCGCGCTCGACCGCGCGGACATCCTCGAGACGCCGCCGGTCGGTGACACGGCGCTCGCCTCGCTGCTCGGCGCCGAGGTGCCCGAGGAGTTCCGCGGCGTGCATTGCCCGTGGCACTTCCTCTCGTTCGCCGCGCACGTCAAGCGGCTCGTCACCGACCCCGTCGAGGTGAAGACCATCGACGGCCTGCGTTGCGTGCAGGTGCTCGGGCAGGCCGTGTTCCGCGCCTTGCCCGACGGCAAGTTCAGCTTCCACATCTGGCAACGCGAGGCCGACGACGCGCCCGTCACGCTGGACGAGATCCTGCCGGTCGGCACGCCCTTCCTCGACTTCCCGCGCACCGACCTCTGGGCCGAAAGGCTGCTGGAGGCGCTGCAGCGCGAGGCGCGCCTGCGCATCGTCGCGGGCGGCCTCGGCGACGCACGGGTCGCTGCGGACTGGGCGGATTGGGTCTGGGCCTGGACCGCCCTCAAGGTCGTCACGCGCGTCGACCTGCGCCGCCTGCGCGCGCGCATCCGCGGCGCACTGCAGCTCGACCGCCGGGTGCTCGCGATGCTGCGGCTGCGCGGCGCCGCGCGGCCTGGCGTGCGCTGGTCGGTCTGCGACTACAACAACGAACGCGGCTGGCTCGACGCGACGCTGAAGGTGCAGCGCGAGGCGCCGGCCTTGTTGCCGGTCTTCTTCGGATTGCGCGATGAGCCCGACTTCGACCGCCGCCTCGAGCCCGTGAAGGCGCTGCGCCGGCTGACGCGCGCGCTCGGCGTCACGCCGCAGCAGTGGCGTGCGCTGGTCGGGTCGGGGCGCAAGGGCCTGCGCCTGCAGCGCGCCCTCAGCCGCGAGTTCCAGGGCGCGAGCGAGCACCGCAACGCCTGCGAGTTCCTCGCGCTGCTCGCGCTGCTGCGGCCGACGCGGCTGCCGTCCCTCGAGTTCTGGCGGCAGCTGCTGTCGATGACGGGCACATGCTGGAACATCCCGGACGCCGGCTATGCGGTGCAGCTCGCCAAGCGGCAGGTCGTGCTGCGCCACCTCGTGCGCGTGCTCGAGGAGCGCGCCCGTGCGGGCGAGGCGCCGCCGCCGGCGGAGGACCAGCATGCGGTCTTCACCTGGATCGCCGATGTCTGCCGCACGCGGCTGCATCCCTCGGAGCGGCAGGGCGGCTGGGCGTGGCTGCTGCGGCAGGGCCGCGAGCATCGCGAGATGCTGCGCCGCAAGGAGGGCGGCGCCCGGGGATGGCGGCCCTTGCTGCCCGGCTTCGAGCATGGCCGCTACCGCGTCGTGCCCGTGACCTCGAGCGAAGGTGTGTGGGCCGAGGCCATCACGATGCGTCACTGCGCCGACCAGTACGAGGCGGGCTGCGCCGAAGGCAAGGTGCTGATGTTCTCGGTGCAGCGGCATGGCGGCAAGCGTGTCGCGACCGCCGCGTTCGCCGCCACCGAGGACGGCTGGCGCGCCATCGGACTGACCGGCAAGGCGAACAGCGAACCGCCCGGCGATGCCTACGGCGTCATGCGCAAGATCACGGCACGGCTGCGGGCGCTCGCGCCGGTGCGCAGCCGCATCGTGGTCGAGTCGCTCGACATGGCCGACTGGACGCTCGATGGCCTCGCGCAGATGATCGGCGGGCCAGGCACGGGCGGCAGGCCCGACAGCATCATCATCGACGACCAGGACCAGGACCAGGACCAGGACCAGGACGACAGGAGGGCGGCATGAGCAAGTCCATATCTTTGTTGTTGAAGGCCGCGGCGTTCGCCGCCGAACGCCACCGCCGCCAAAAGCGCAAGGACCATGAGGCGACGCCGTACATCAACCATCCGCTCGAGGTCGCGCGCCTGCTGGCCGAGGAGGGCAGCATGCGCGATGCCGAGGTGCTGGCCGCGGCGCTGCTGCACGATGTCATCGAGGACACGCGCACCACCCGGCGCGAGCTGGAGCGGCGCTTCGGTGACCGTGTCGCCGCCCTCGTCGCCGAGGTCACCGACGACAAGCGGCTGCCGAAGCAGGTCCGCAAGCGGTTGCAGATCGAGCATGCCCCGCGGATGTCGCGCGCCGCGGCGCTCATCAAGATCGCCGACAAGACCTGCAACCTGCGCGACATCCGTGAGCGCCCGCCCAAAGGCTGGAGCGCAGCGCGGCGCCGCGGATATTTCGCGCATGCCAGGGCCGTGGTCGACGGCCTGCCCGTGAAGAAGCACGCCGTGCTCGCGGCGTTCCGGCGCGTGGCCACGCCGCGCCGCGCGGCGACGCCCTGACTGGCATACACTCCGTCCGATGCCGGTCCGTCGGCCGGCCCGTGCCAATACAGGGTATCGCCATGATCCGTCACAACGCCGCCGTCTCCCTCCGCGTGTCGCTCGCCGCGTTCGCACTCGCCTCGGCCTCCTCGGTCGCCGTATCGCAGGGCTCGCCGCACACCGCAACGGGCGACGTG
>Ga0315903_10000840_pt1 | contig 46237 bp, 53 predicted proteins | sample LakEriMetagenome_7_FD_203524 | JGI IMG/M metagenome (GOLD analysis project Ga0315903, IMG submission 203524) | Freshwater fungal communities from buoy surface, Lake Erie, Ohio, United States - Buoy 2 MA119 | ecosystem: Environmental > Aquatic > Freshwater > Lake | place: USA: Lake Erie, Ohio... | reverse complement strand
GCCTTTCTTCAAGCTGAGCGCTGTGTCATAAACCAGATTTTTGGAAGCACCCGTGATGTCGCTTGTCAATTTGACGGCGGTTTTCAAAGGCAATTCAGCCAGCAGCAATTTCAAAGTCCGCAAACTGGTGGCATCTAAGGCGTCATCACTTTCTGCCTTAGGCTTATCCAAGGCGTGAATGACCAACGCAAATTCACCCCGCACGTTGTCGGGTTTTTCTGCAAACCAAGCTGGTAATTTTTGCGCTTCAACGGTGTGCACGGTTTCAAATTGTTTGGTCAACTCACGGCCCACCGTGATCAATCGGCTACCCAACATGGCAAGGGCCTGAGCCAAGGCCTCAATGCGATGTGGCGCTTCAAGCAGCACCACGGCACGTGGTTCAAAGCTCAGCGTTTCAATGGCGCGCTGTCTTTCTGTGGCTTTGGAAGACAGGAAGCCTGAGAAGACAAAACCGCCTTCACCCACCACGCCTGCAGCGCTGAGCAAAGTGGTCACGCTGCTAGCGCCTGGCAAGGGCATGACGCGATAACCTGCAGCGACAACCGCAGCAACCAACCTAGCACCGGGGTCGCTGATGGCTGGCGTGCCCGCATCGCTCACATACGCCACGCGTTCCCCTTGAGCCAAGCGTGCAATCACCTGAGAGGCGGCCTCGGTTTCGTTGTGTTGATGAACCGCCAACAATTCCGAATTTTTTCTGTCCAAACCATAGGCGCGCAAAAGCTGTTGGGTATGTCGCGTGTCTTCACAGGCCAAGGTGTTGGCTCTTTCAATCACATACAAAGCGCGCAAAGTGATGTCGGCCAGGTTGCCAATGGGTGTAGCCACCACATACAGTGTGCTGGCAGGGTGATTTTGCGGGCCGACTGCTTCACGCGCCGCTTGAAATGCTTTGCTGTAGGTCGAAGCCAGCTCGGCCGTACCCGCCGCAGTCAAAGCGGTTGTTGGCATGGCTTGAGTTTTTTCGGAAGGCAAATTCAATGGTGCTCCCCAATCGGACAAGTAAGCAATCTGGCGATGCCGCGGAAGATGCCGCGCTGCTCTTTTTGCAACAACAAGGCTTGCGTTTGTTGAAACGCAATTATCGAACGCCCGGCCGTGGCGGTGGTGAAATTGACCTCATTTTGCAAGAAACCGACAGCACGGTGGTGTTTGTTGAGGTTCGAAAGCGTGCCTTGGGTCAATTTGGCGGTGCATTGGGCAGTGTGGGTGCCGTTAAACAGCGACGGCTTGTTTTTGCAGCCCGGTATTTCTTAATGCGCTGGCGACAACTTCCGCCAGCGCGATTTGACGTCATCGCCTGGGAGCCCCATGGCATGATTTGGGTCAAAGCTGCTTTTGACGCGGTTTCTTAAAGGCCGCGGTGGCCCCTTTGAATCGGCTGCGAGTATCATTCATCTCATGTTAGACCTGCGCATTCAACAACATTTCATCGACAGCGCCGACTTGCAATATCAAGCGGCTGAAACCTTGGCCAAGCCATTGGATGCTGGCGTGCAGGCCCTTATGGCCTGCGTCACCAGTGGTGGCAAAGTATTGGTTTGCGGTGAAGGCAGTGCGGCCGCATTGGCACAGTATTTCGCCAGTTTGTTTGTGGGTGGATTTGAGCGCGAGCGGCCCGAACTGGCAGCGATCGCCTTGCGCCACGAAGGTTTAGGTGATCCTGCCTACGCCAGTTTGGCCAGACAGGTGCGAGCCTTAGGCCAAGCGGGTGATGTCCTGCTGTTGCTCACGACCACTGGTGAAGAAGAAGGTTTGATGCGTGCCTTGCATGCCGCCCATGAACGCGATATGACCATCATTGCCCTCACTGGCAAAGGCGGTGGCTCCTTGGCCAAAGCCCTGCGAGAAACAGATGTGCATGTCGGCATTCCGCATGATCGTGCTGTTCGAATTCGGGAAGTACAGCAATTGGCCCTTCACTGCTTATGCGATGGCGTCGACGCCCAACTGATGGGCGACCAAGACACGCTAGCATGAGCGAAAGCGGGCCATTTCCTTTCTACAACAACGCGTTTAAAATATTCCAAGACTTTCTAAGGACATTTCAAGTGAACCTCAATTTCAATCGTTGGATGCTTTCTGCTTTGGCGGCCAGTACCATGGTGGCCAGTTTGTCAGCCTGTGCGCCTTTGGTGGTTGGCAGTGCTGTCATGAGTGGCTTAGTGGCCATTGATCGCCGAACGGCAGGTATTCAGCTAGAAGATGAGAGCATTGAACTTCGAACTGCACAGGGTTTGCGTCAGAATTTGAGTGCTGCCGCACACGTGAATGTGACCAGCTACAACCGCATGGTATTGCTGACCGGTGAGGTCAGCTCGGCCGCAGAAAAAGAACTTGCTGAGAGGCTGGCCAAAAGCCAAGAGAATGTGAATTCCGTGGTCAATGACCTGGCCATAGAGCCTGCCAGTTCTCTCACCCAGCGCTCCAAAGACATCATTATTACCGGGCAAATCAAAGCCTTGATGGTGGACGCGAAAGATTTGCAATCCAATGCTTTTAAAGTAGTCGTTGAGAGAGGTATTGTTTATCTGATGGGCCGCGTTACTTCCCGTGAGGCGCAACGCGCTTCTGAAATTGCACGCAGTGGCAGTGTCAGTGGCGTGGTGAAGGTGGTCAGAGTCTTTGAAATCATTACAGAAGAGGAACTGAAACGCATCAGCGCTCAGCCCTTTTCCCGCCAGGCACAGCCCAAGCTGTAAAACCTTTAGCCCAGACGTTTGATCAAGCTGGAGGTGTCCCAGCGATTGCCGCCCATTTGCTGTACATCGGCATAAAACTGATCAACCAAGGCCGTGACAGGCAAACGCGCACCATTGCGTTTTGCCTCGTCCATGACCAGTCCCAAGTCTTTGCGCATCCAATCGACGGCAAAGCCAAAATCGAACTTGTCAGCCACCATGGTTTTGCCTCGGTTGTCCATTTGCCAGCTTTGCGCTGCGCCCTTGCCGATCACATCCAACACCAGATTCATGTCAAGGCCCGCTTTTTGTCCAAAGGCAATGGCTTCTGACAAGCCCTGTACCAAGCCTGCAATGCAAACTTGGTTGACCATTTTGGTGAGTTGGCCTGCGCCGGATTCACCCATCAAGGTGTAGGCCCGAGAGAACGCCATGGCTGCTGGTTTGGTAGATTCAAAAATGGCGGCATCGCCACCGCACATGACGGTGAGCAAGCCATTTTGAGCGCCGCCTTGACCGCCAGATACGGGCGCATCAATGAAATTCAAGCCAAGCGCTTTGGCCGCTGCGTAGAGTTCGCGCGCCACATTGGCAGAAGCCGTGGTGTGGTCTACCAAAGTGGCGCCTTTTTTCATGCCAGCTAAAGCACCGTCTGTACCGAGTACCACTGCACGCAAATCTTCATCGTTGCCAACGCAGCAAAAGACGATGTCGGCGTTTTTCACAGCTTCGCGGGGTGTTGATGCATGCGCAGGTTGGAGGCTATCGGCAAACTCTTTGCACCAAGCAGCTGCTTTGGCCGCGCTTCGGTTGTAAACCGTCACTGCATGGCCAGCGCGGGCCAAGTGACCCGCCATGGGATAGCCCATGACGCCTAGGCCTAAAAAGGCGACATGTTGAGAAGGTGCGGATTCGTAGGTTTTTGCGTTCAGGCTGCTCATGGTTGTCTGTTTGGTGAGGTTGAAGAATTGTTCAAGCTAGCGATTGTCCATCAGATTGTGATTTTGGGTTGAACTTGCTTAAAAGTCGCAAAGTAGCCGCTGAAATCTGACCCGACTGAAAGTGGCGCAACAGGCTTTGGTCGAGCGTTTGCATGCCCACGGCCTGTCCCGTTTGAATCGCAGAATAAAGTTGGCCAAGCTTGCCTTCGCGAATGAGATGTTTAACTGCTGGCGTGCCTATCATGATTTCATGCGCTGCCACACGGCCAACACCCCCCAACTTTGGGCATAGCGTTTGCGCCAAGACGGCAATCAGATTTTCTGCAAACAAGGCGCGAACCGCTTCTTTTTCGTGAGAGGAAAACGCATCCACTAGACGGTCAACGGCCTGTGGTGCGCTGGCTGTGTGCAAGGTGGACAAAACCAAGTGCCCGGTTTCGGCTGCTGTGAGAGCCAATCGAATGGTTGCCGCGTCGCGCATTTCACCGACCAAAATCACATCAGGATCTTCACGCAGTGCAGCGCGCAAGCCCGATTCAAAGTCGGGGGTGTCACGCCCTACTTCACGTTGGTGAACTAAACATTGAAGGGGTACATGCTGATACTCAATCGGATCTTCAAGGGTGAGCAAATGGCCTTCACAATGTTGGTTGATGTCATGCAACAAGGCTGCAAGCAAGCTTGACTTACCACTGCCAGTGGGGCCGGTCATCAGAACCAAACCATGTGCTTGCCGACCCCAAGAAGCCACGCACTCGGGGGCCCCTAGTGTTTTCAAATTTGGCAATGTATCTGAGATCAGGCGCAAGGCTATGGCAGGGCCGCGGGCTTGAAAAAAGGCATTGATTCGAAATCTGCCCAGCCCTTCAAGCGACACTGCGAAGTCGAGATGGTTGAACGCAAAGTCTGTTTCGGGGCGTGTGGGTTGAGCGCCAAGCTTGCTCGGGCGAAGCACTTCGAGAAACTCCAACAAAGACCGAGCTTCAAGGGTTTGCCAATTGGCAGGGCTGCGTGGGTCAACCCAGCGCCGCATCTTGCCATCAATCCTGAGCCAAGGCACCTCACCTGCTGAGAGATGAACATCTGAAGCGCCTAGACTTCGTGCTTGCTGCAAGATGCTCTGCCAATCCATTGAATTTCCTTTGTGCTGTGAGATTTGTTAAGCTTGTTCCCATGAATGACACAGTTTCAGACAATCTACAAAAGGTCCGCAAGCGAATTGAGCTTGCATCTGCGGCCGCTGGCCGAGCATCCGACGCTGTGAAACTTTTGGCAGTGTCTAAGACCATGCCAGCGCAAGCTGTGCGCGATGCGCATGCGGCAGGTCAATTGGCGTTTGGTGAAAACTACATTCAAGAAGGCGTCGACAAAATCGCTTCATTGGCAGATCTACCTTTGGAGTGGCATTGCATTGGCCCCATTCAAAGCAATAAATCCAAGTGGGTGGCTGAAAATTTCGCCTGGGCTCACAGCATTGACCGTTTGAAAATTGCCGAGCGTTTGTCGGCACAAAGACCCGCTCACTTGCCGCCTTTGCAGGTTTGCTTGCAAGTTAATGTCGACGGAGGAAACAACAAGTCGGGCGTTGCCCCTGCAGAGCTCTTGGCGCTTGCACAAGCCGTAGCCAAGTTACCGCATCTGCAACTGCGCGGCATCATGACCATTCCAGAGCCTTCTGAAAACAAGGCCCAAATTCAAGCAGTGCACCGACGGGCCAGAGAACTGTTTGACAGTTTGAACGAAGCGGGACTGAAACTGGACACATTGTCCATGGGCATGACAGCTGATTTAGAAATAGCCATAACCGAGGGCAGTACTTGCTTGCGTGTAGGCACGGCTATTTTTGGCGCGCGTTCCTAAAGCCCCATTGCGCAGATTGGATTTCGAAGAATGGCTGTGGATTAAAAACGCGGCAAATCTGGGTGTGAAATTTTGCCGCCCCGCACCAACATCTTGCCGTATTCTGCGCATCGGTTGTGTGTCGGAATGACCTTGCCAGGGTTGAGCAGGCCCTGCGGGTCAAAGGCTTTTTTCAAGGCAAACATCTGCGCGTTTTCTTGAGCTGAAAACTGAACGCACATGCTGTTGAGTTTTTCAATGCCCACACCATGTTCGCCGGTGACGGTGCCGCCCATGGCGACACTGGTTTCTAAAATATCGGCACCAAACAATTCACAGCGGTGCAACTGGTCGGGGTCGTTCGCATCAAACAAAATGAGTGGGTGCAGGTTGCCATCCCCTGCGTGAAACACATTGGCGCAACGAAGTTGGTATTTCTTTTCCATCTCGGCAATGGCCAACAATATATCGGCCAAGCGTTTGCGTGGAATGGTGGAATCCATGCACATGTAGTCGGGGCTGATGCGGCCCGATGCGGGGAATGCATTTTTGCGGCCGCTCCAAAAGCGCAAGCGTTCAGCTTCGTCTTTGCTCACGGCAATGGCGGTGGCGCCACAGCCGCGCAGTACATCGCTCATGCGGCCGATTTCTTCTTCAACTTCTTCGGGCGTGCCATCGCTCTCGCACAACAAAATAGCTGCTGCATTCAAGTCGTAACCCGCGTGCACAAAATCTTCCACGGCAGCGGTCATGGGCTTGTCCATCATTTCTAAACCTGCAGGAATGATACCGGCTGCAATGACGGCGGCTACCGCATCGCCCGCTTTGCGAATGTCATCGAAGCTTGCCATGATGCATCGCGCCAATTGAGGCTTGGGCACCAACTTGACGGTGACTTCTGTGGTGATGGCCAACATGCCCTCGCTGCCCACCAGGACCGACAACAAATCAAAGCCGGAAGTGTCTAAAGCATCGCTGCCGAAAGTGACGGCATCGCCTTCGATGGTGAAGCCCTTGACTTTCAAAACATTGTGCAAGGTGAGGCCATATTTCAGGCAGTGCACGCCACCAGAGTTTTCGGCCACGTTGCCACCAATGGTGCAGGCAATTTGGCTGGACGGATCGGGGGCGTAGTACAAACCATGCACTGAAGCCGCCTCAGAAATAGCCAAGTTGCGAACACCGCATTGAACCACTGCGGTTCTAGATACGGGGTCCATTTTGAGAATCTGATTGAACTTGGCCATCGACAAGGTGACGCCCATTTTGTGGGGCATGGCGCCGCCCGACAAACCGGTCCCTGCACCGCGTGCCACCACAGGCACTGCCAAGGCATGGCAGGTTTTTAAAACAGCTTGAACTTGACTTTGTGTTTCGGGTAAGGCCACCACAAGGGGTCGCTCGCGATAAGCCGTTAGGCCATCGCACTCATAAGGTACGGTGTCTTCCAGCGTGTAGAGCAAGGTGTGCGCAGGCATCACAGCGCTCAAGGCGCGAACGATTTGTGCTTGCCGATCGGCGCGAGACAGTGCGTCCAAGTTGGTCAAAGCGTTCATGTCAAATTCTCAATTCAAAAGAGGCATTCAGAATGATGGTCGAAACTATTTAAAGATCACGGTCTTGTGACCATTCAACAGCACACGGTGTTCACTGTGCCACTTCACAGCGCGCGCCAGCACTTGGCTTTCAGTGTCGCGGCCTTGGGTGGTCAGATCGTCTACGGTTTTGGAGTGGTCTACACGCGCCACATCTTGCTCAATGATAGGGCCTTCGTCTAAATCGGCCGTGACGTAGTGGGCCGTGGCGCCAATCAATTTGACACCTCGGTCATGCGCTTGGTAGTAAGGTTTGGCACCCTTGAAGCTGGGCAAGAAGGAGTGGTGAATGTTGATGGCACGGCCGGACAACTTGCGGCACAAATCGTCTGACAAAATTTGCATGTAGCGCGCCAATACCACCAACTCTGCGCCTTCTGATTGAATGATGTCGTACTGTTTGGCTTCGGCTTCGGCCTTGTTGGTGGCGGTGACGAGAATATGATGAAAGGGCACGTTGTAGCTGGCCGCCAACTGGTCAAACTCACGGTGGTTGCTGACAATGGCCCGAATGTCGATGGGCAGTAAGCCACTTTTCCAGCGGAACAGCAAATCGTTCAAGCAATGGCCCTCTTTGCTGACCAAAATGACCGTGCGCATGGGCTGGGTGGTGCTGTGCAGGTTCCAGGTCATGTGGAAGGGGGCTGCAAAACTGACCAACTGGGTGCGCAAATCGGCTTCGTTCACTGGCTCGCAGGCAAACCGCACGCGCATGAAAAACAGTCCCGTTGCGGGGTCGTTGTATTGAGCCGCTTCTTCGATGTTGCCGCCGCGTTCCAGCAAAAACCCCGAAACAGCGTGCACGATGCCCGTTCTGTCGGGGCAGGAAAGGGTCAAAATGTAGGCATGATTCATGGTGGATATTGTCGCAGGGAAGGTGGTCAAGTTTTGTATTTAGGGCCCAGCTGAGCTCAATCTAAGGTCAAAACAGTCGTGACTTTCTGTGATTGGTGCTGAAATAGTGATTGCGATCTACTGTGGCTCAATTTACACTGAGTGGTAGAAATTAACGCCAGTCATCAGATTAAAGGCACCCTCATGTTAACTTTAGATTCCCCCTTCGCCACGACGAAACCCGCCAATACCCCTGCGGCCACCTTCAACATGGACCACCAGTGGTTGCCCTTCACAGGCAATCGCCATTTCAAGCAAGAGCCGCGCATTTTTGTGGCCGCTGAGGGCATGCACTTCACCACCCACGATGGCCGCCAAGTGATCGATGGTATTTCTAGCTTGTGGTGTGTAGGCGCGGGACACAACCGCAAGCCCATTGCCGAAGCCATCAAAAAGCAGCTCGACACCCTAGACTACGCCACGGCCTTTCAAATCAGCAACGACCAAGCCTTTCAAGCCGCGCAAATGATTGCCGATTTGTGCCCTGGCGACTTGAACAAGGTGCTTTTTTGCAACTCTGGTTCTGAAGCTGCCGACACCTCCTTGAAGGTCGCCTTGGCCTACCACCGAGCCCGCGGTGAAGGCCATCGCAATGTGTTCATTGGACGAGAAAAGGGTTACCACGGCGTCAACTTTGGCGGCATGAGTGTGGGCGGTTTGCCCGCCAACCGCAAAGTCTATGGTGCCCAGTTGCTGCCCCGTGTTGATCACATGCGCTTCATTCACGACCCAGTGAACCATGCCTACATTCACAACGAAGAACCTGTCTGGCAAGAAGACCCGCTGGTGGAACTGGAAACGCGCATTTTGGCTTTGCACGACCCTAGCAATGTGGCCGCCATCATTGTCGAGCCGGTTGCAGGTTCTGCAGGTTGGTATTTGCCGCCCAAAGGCTACTTAAAACGCCTGCGCGAAATTTGCAACAAGCACGGCATTTTGCTCATTTTTGACGAGGTGATCACAGGCTTTGGCCGCATGGGCACCAATTTCGGTGCTGACTATTACGGTGTGGTGCCCGACATGCTCAACTTTGCCAAATGCGTGACCAATGGCGTCATCCCTTTAGGTGGTGTGGTCTGCCGTGATTTCATCTACGACGCCATGATGAATTCTGGTGCGCCCGATTACGCCATTGAGTTTTTCCATGGCTACACCTATTCCGGCCACCCAGTGTCTTGTGCCGCGGCCATTGCCACCCTGAAACTCCTCAAGGATGAAAATCTGTTTGCTCGCGCTGGCCAAATGGGCCCTGTGTTGGGAGATGCCATGCACAGCGCCTTCAAAGGCCTTCCCAACGTCATTGGCATCCGAAGCCTGGGCTTGGCGGGTGCAGTCGAGTTGTCTTCCATTGCGGGGGCCCCAGGCAAGCGCGCGTACGACATTTTCCTAGACTGCTACAACAAGGGCGTTTTGGTGCGAGCAGCTGGAGAAAACCTGGTCCTTTGCCCACCCTACATTGTGGAAAAAGAACACATCGACAAAATGGTCAATGTGTTGGCCGACAGCATTCGAAAACATGCCTGACGTCCTGCGACGTTGCCGTGACTTTCAAGGTTTTGCGAAAACCGCAACAGGCCAATCAGTGAACCACTACGGGTTGTTGTGCCAAGCCCGTGTAACGCTCTAAAGTGTCTTCCACTTCTTCTTGCGTCGGCGTATTTTGTTGCCAAGCCTGAATGTGCATTTGGAACATTTCTGCCCAAGAGCCATCGAGGTAAACCTCTTTGCCTGATCGTTTGTCGACAATTTCAAATCCGTGGCGCTCTAGCGTGGGTGGTTTTGAGAGGGATGCCGCTTCACCGGTGTCGTTGGCCAACACATGCATGACGGCAAAAGATTCAGATTCGTACAACAAGTTCATAGTGACATTCTGACTGAAGTCTGTCTACTTTACATGGAGTTGTTGTAAATTTTTTCAAGAGGGTAAGGCCGGTAAGGGTTCAGCGTCACGCATTTCCATGTCAATGAAATTGCCATTGACTTGGGTAATCTTAATTCGCACGGGCATTCCGCTGTGAGCTTGGGACAGCCACATTTCAATTTGGCTGTCGAATTTAGCCCTTGGCAAGCAAACCCAGCGCTGAGTTTCCAAACGATTGCCGTTGACTTCAATCGTTTCATCTGACTTGTAAGTGAGGGTCCAATTGACCGCATCGCGGGCGGTGGCGGTCTGGACATTCAGCACAGAGCCGAGCTTGAAATGATTGGCAGAAACCGTGGCGGCCATTTGAATGAACAAACTCACCTGATCTTGTGCCCCAGATTGCAGCTCGATGCTAGGCGTATTGCCGCTGAAGCTGATCTTTTTTTGAGCCGCTTCAAAATGGGCCGCTCGTTCGCCCCGCCAACTGTCTGAGTAACGCACCGGCGCCAAGCCGTTTTCTGTCAGCATGCCCACGCTTCGCCAAACACGACTGCCCACCAAAAATGCTTTAACCCGAAGTTCGGACTCATAGGCCTTAGGCGTGTTGGAAGTCGATTGGGTTTGCCACTTGAGCGAGCCAGAGGCGTGGTATGTCAAACCACGCTCTTGGCCTGTGAGTTTGTAGTTGATTTGCGTGTTGGGTGGAAAGTCGCCCACTTTGGCTGAGAGCGCATTCGATACCAGCGGCGCGGACACAGAAGGTGTTGCCGAAAGGTCTGGGGGCAAAGAGATGGCTTGGACTTCTGGCAGCGAGCTGGGTGAGTTTGGCAAAGCTGCAGTGTCCAGATCGGAGTTGGGCGGGGCTGGGTTCTCTTCAGGTGCTGACAGCACAGCAGAGGCGACGGCACTCATGCCAGCGCTTGAGGGCGAGGAGTCGCTAGCCGTGACCGCCGCCCTGGGCTTTTGCAGGGCAGAAGGCCTCGTTTGCTTTGTGGCTGGGCTTTGAGGGGGCGCTTGCGAAACGCCAGAGCTCAACACCCGAGTTTGCAGTGGCCCTAATTTTTGTGATTCTGGTTGAAGTCGCCAAATGCTGGCCCCAGGTGACATGAGCAGCCACAGGTGTACACCTAAAACCAATGCACCCAAAGACACCAAAGCCCGTCGCTGATGAGGGAGGTTGAAGGGAGTCAAAGTGGCTTGGGCAAGCATGTCAGGGTGACTTAAAGGGGCTTTGCAAAGAAACAAGTTGTCTTGAAAGACATGAAATTGTAGGGCGAGCGAGATTGGTTAAACTGATTCATGTTTTGAATCAAAAGCCCTTGGCTTAGATTTTTAGTTTGAGACTCTATTTTGAGGCACCCCTATGAAATTAGCCACCTACAAAGACGGATCGCGTGACGGCCAATTGGTCGTGGTCTCGCGTGACTTAAGCACAGCGCATTATGCGACGGGCGTTGCACAGCGCATGCAGCAAGTCTTAGACGACTGGAACTTTTTGGCGCCGCAATTGGAAGACATCTACCAAACATTGAACAGTGGCAAGGCACGCCATGCCTTTCCTTTTGACCCCCAGCAATGCATGGCACCATTGCCCAGGGCCTATCAGTGGGCCGATGGCTCGGCTTATTTGAACCATGTGGAATTGGTGCGAGCCTCACGCAGCTCTGTGGTGCCTGAAAGTTTTTACGCCGACCCTCTCATGTATCAAGGCGGGAGTGATGATTTCATTGGCCCTTGCGATCCTGTGGTGTGCCGAGACGAGGCCTTTGGCATCGACTTTGAGGCTGAAATAGCGGTGATCACCGGCGATGTGCCAATGGGTGTTTCGCCAGAAAATGCACTCGATGGCATTCGGTTGATGATGATTGCCAATGACGTTAGTTTGCGCAACTTAATTCCAAACGAATTGGCCAAAGGGTTTGGCTTTTTTCAAAGCAAACCCGCAACTGCTTTCAGTCCTGTTGCCGTGACCTTGGATGAACTGGGGGACGCTTGGGACCATGGCCGTGTGCACCTGACCATGCAATCAACATGGAATGGCCGCAAGGTGGGCATGTGCGAAGCAGGCCCTGAAATGACTTTTCACTTTGGCCAATTGATTGCGCACATGGGTAAAACACGCAACGTGCGCGCTGGCTCGATTGTCGGCAGTGGCACGGTCAGCAACAAGAGTGTGGATGTCAATGGCAAACCCGAGTGGCCGAAAGGCTACAGCTGCATTGCAGAAAAACGGGCCATTGAAACCATCCTGGATGGCAAGCCCAGTACCGAGTTCATGAAATTCGGTGACACCATTCGCATTGAAATGAAGGGCAAAGATGGTCAAAGCGTGTTTGGCGCCATTGAGCAGAAAATGGCACCGCTTGAAGCTTAAGCCCGTGGAGGGTTTGCCGCCATGGCATCAAACTTTTTAAAGTATTGACGTGCCATGGCCACCAGTTGAGGGTCGGTGGGATGGTCGCTGGCAATGCTGTCCACAATCACTTTTGACAAGACCGGATCGTGTTTTTCATACCAATCTTTAAAGTGTTGACGCGTCAAGCCAGGCCCCGTGACCAATACTTCATGGCATTTTTTTACAGCAGACGCTATGTCTGCAAAGAATGCGTTTGTATCTGTTGATTTGCCTTGGTGCTTGTGCTGCGATTTGGAGTGTATGCGTTGGGTTTGCGCATGGTCTCGATCAAAAAATGCAATGTGCGCTGCTTCGTGATCAAGCCAAACGACGGCGTGAAATGTGGTCATGCTTTTATCCTAATGGGTCAGTGTTCAATGCAAGGCGGCGTTGGGGCCTGCTACTTTTTCTAGGATGGTCTGACACGCTATGCAGCGCATGGCCGAAGGAAATGCCAACAAACGGGTGATGGGAATTTCGGTTTCGCAAGCAAGGCAAAGCCCATAGATGCCTTGCGTGATGCGCATCAGGGCCAACTCGGTGGCCTCTAGCTCTTCCCTGTCATGTTCTTGCATGGCAAAAGCGGTGTCGCGCTCTGTCATGTTTTGTGCATGCGATTGCTCTGTAGGTGCTAGGTCTGCTGCGGCCTCAGCGCGACTGCTCAAACCGCCCAAGCCCTGCCCCATTTTGTTGAGCAGCTGAACTTTTTGAGCAAGCAGCAATTGCTTGAGAGATTCTTTTTGTAAATCATTTTTCATGGCTTGATTCCTTTTGATTGGCGTAATGTCGGACAGCATTCAATTCTGGGTCGAATCAATGGTGTGCATTCATCGTAGGCAGTTTCTGGCAAAGAACTATTGATACACATCAAGCAAGCCCGCCATCTTTGGACAAGATCAAGCGACAATGTCGATTCTTGCATTGGCTATTTTTCAGGAGACCTTCATGAGCCTTGTCATTGACTACAGCCGTTATCAAACACTTCGAATCACGCGCCGTGGCGCGAATCAAACGGTGCTCGACATTCAGATGAAAGCCGGCGGGCCCGGCGGCAATGGCAAATTGCCAACAGCAGGCCATGAAGGGCATTGGGAGTTGGCTGAAATTTGGCGCGATGTGTCGCGAGATGACAGCGTACGCGCTGCGGTGCTGCGTGGCGAGGGCTTGGGTTTTTCTGGTGGTGGTGATTTGGCGCTGGTGGAAGACATGGCACGAGATTTCGAAATCCGCAGCCGTGTCTGGAAAGAGGCTCGTGATTTGGTTTACAACGTGATCAACTGTGACAAACCGATCGTAAGTGCGATGCATGGGCCAGCTGTCGGTGCGGGCTTGGTCGCCGGATTGTTGGCGGACATTTCCATTGCCAGCAAGACCGCCAAAATTGTGGATGGCCATACCCGCTTAGGCGTTGCAGCGGGCGATCATGCGGCCATCATTTGGCCATTGCTCTGCGGCATGGCCAAAGCCAAGTACTACTTGTTGTTGTGCGAGCCTGTCAGCGGGGAAGAAGCCGAGCGAATTGGCTTGGTGTCATTGGCGGTTGAAGAAGATCAGCTGCTAAGCAAAGCTTATGAGGTGGCCGAGCGTTTGGCCAATGGCAGCCAGTCCGCCATACGCTGGACCAAGTATGCGTTGAACAATTGGCTGCGCCAAGCAGGCCCCAGCTTTGATGCTTCCTTGGCACTCGAGTTCATGGGCTTTTCAGGCCCTGATGTGCAAGAGGGCTTGGCCAGCTTAAAAGCGCGCCGCCCACCTCAGTTTTAAGCCTTGCTCTTCATGCGTGCCAAGAAAAGTTCATTGTTGGCTTTGCGATCGGCTTGCACACGTTGCATGCTGGGTCGCTCAGACCACATCTTCATGTAATCCTTCACAGGCAATTCGGCTAAAAAATCTTTGCCATAAATGGCTTTGCTTGCGGCAGAAATCACCGGGAAATGAACAGCAGCAGTGCAATCGGCAACACTCAGTTCAGTGCCAGCAATGAAGGGCTTGAACAGTGCAAGTTTGGCAAATGCCGCTACATTTTTTTCAAGTTGGACGCCAATTTTTTCCTTCACGGCATCGCTCACCTTGCCGCCAAAGAAAGCCTCTGCATACAAATTGCGCGCAACCAATTCCAAGTGCAAATCTAAAAAAGTGACCAACTCACGCACTTTGGCGGCTTGGAAAGCGTCTGGTGGCATCAGAGGGTGCGCGGGGTATTGTTGCTCGATGTACTCCACCATGACGGCCGATTCGCAGAGCGCGCCTTGCGCTGTTTTCAAATAAGGCACTTTGCCAAGTGGGCTGGCATGGCGGTCGGTTTCACCCACCCACGTCAACTCTTCTTCAAAGACAACGCCTTTTTCCAACAGCACCAATTTGACTTTGTTGTGATAGTTGCTGGCGCCAAAGCCGCAGAGTTTCAACATGTGGAATCTCCCAATGTAGACAAAGCCAAGAGCATAGCCTTTGCCCCAGTCAGCCCACGTCGCGAAGTTGACGCAGGGCCGTATGCGTTAAGCTTGTGGCTGACTTACACCTCAAGGAGCCTTTATGAGCGATGCATCAGCTTTCGGATTTGGAAAATTCGTACCCGGCTTTGATTTTTTGCAAAACTTAGGGCAAGCCGCTAACCCTGGAGCCAAAGGATCACCCCAGGGCATGCCCAACATGGCCAGCTGGGTAGCGCCAACCTTGAGTGTTGAAGAGCTCGACAAACGCATCCAAGAACTTAAAACCGTTCAATTTTGGTTGGAGCAAAACACCAATGCCCTGAAGGCCACCATTCAGGCCTTAGAGGTGCAAAAAATGACCTTGTCCACTTTGCAAGGCATGAATGTGAACATGTCAGAGTTAGCCAAGGCCTTCACCGCCAAAATGCCAGACCTGCAGCCAAAGGATGTGGCCAAGTCTGCAGATGCTGCTGGCCCAAGCAGTGATCAAGCCAAAGCAAGCTCGGAAGGCTCCGCCCAAGGTCCTGCAGTCGACCCCATGCAGTGGTGGGGATCTCTCACACAACAGTTTCAAAACATTGCGGCTGCTGCAGTCAAAGACGTGGCAGCCAAAGCCATGAAAGACGGTCCCAAGGCCACCCAGAAAAAGACTGCGACTGGCAAAACCGGCCAGCCGAGCTCCAGGGCAACTCGATCAAGCACAGCGCGCCCATCGCGTGCCAAAAAACCAGCCCCATGAATTTATTTCCCTTTGGACATGCCACGCACCCACAGTGGCAAATGGCCGCAGGCTTGGTCATTGCGCAATTGCGCGCACAAATGACATTGCCTGGCCATGCGTCACATCCGCGATTAGGGCTGTTGTACATCACCGACGCTTACGCCCTGGCAGCAGAAGCGATCTTGGCGCATTTCAGAAAAGAGTTGCCCATGGTTCAAGATTGGGCAGGTACGGTGGGCGTGGGGGTGGCGGCCAACAACGCAGAATACTTTGACGAACCTGGTATGGCCTTGATGTTGTGCGATGTGCCTGCCGATCAATACCGCGTGTTTTCGGGAGCACAACCCTTGCCGCCTCACTTCCAAGCACACAGTGCCTTGGTGCATGCCGATCCTCAAACACCTGATTTGGCTGAGCTGATTGCCGAGATGTCAGGCCGCACGCAGTCGGGCTATTTGTTTGGCGGCTTAACGGCCAGTCGAAACCAGGCCGTGCAATTTGCTTGGCAGAATTCAGCCAATCCCTCACAGGGTGTTTTAACGGGTGGCCTAAGTGGCGTCGCATGGTCTAAAGAGGTGCAAATTTTGTCGCGCGTGACACAAGGCTGCGCGCCCATTAGCAAAGAGCGCGAGATCACAGAAGCTGAGGGGCATGTGGTTTACAAACTCGATGGTTTGCCAGCGTTGGATGTGTTGATGGCTGACTTGAACGTCTCCTTGTCAGAGCCACAATCCGCATTGAAAGCAGTGCGAAGCACCTTGGTGGGTCTCACGTCTCAAGGTCAACAAGGGGTTGGTAGAACTGGCAGTTTGGGTGCCGATGTCAGAGTGCGTCACATCGTTGGACTCGACCCTGCACGCCAAGGCGTGGCCATTGCAGACCATGTACAGACGGGACAGAAATTGGCTTTTTGTCAGATGAGTTTGCAAGCCGCGAAGTCAGATCTTCGGCGCATCTGCGCTGAAATTCGAGAAGAGCTAGAGCCTGAAACTTTGAGTTTGGAAATGGCGAACGCGCTGGCGGCCAGCGAAGCTGAAGCGGCCCCGCACCCAGCCAGGCGCATTGCGGGCGCGGTGTATGTCAGTTGCTCTGGGCGCGGCGGCCCACACTTTGGCGGGCCCAGTGCCGAGCTTCAATGGATTCGCCACGCTTTAGGCGATGTACCTTTGGTCGGATTTTTTGCCAGTGGCGAAATTGCCCATCACCATTTGTATGGCTACACCGGTGTATTGACGGTGTTTACGACACCTGCAGAAGCAACTTAAACAGCCACAGTTTTCAAACGCCGCGAGCACGTGCCTGTTTGAATTCAGCCTGAAAGTTGGTAAAGCTTTCGACTTCCAATGCCGCTCTGATTTCTTGCATGAGGTTCAAGTAGTAGTGCAAGTTGTGAATGGTGGTGAGCATCGGCCCCAACATCTCGCCACAGCGATCGAGGTGATGCAAATAGGCGCGGCTAAACCCTTCTCTACCACCATCATCCCAAGGCACACCTGAAACGCCTGCACAAGCATGGCATGTGCAGGTGGTGTCCAAAGGTTGTGGGTCTGACTTGTGGCGTGCATTGCGCAATTTCAAATCACCAAAGCGGGTGAACACCGTGCCATTGCGCGCATTGCGTGTAGGCATGACACAGTCAAACATGTCAACGCCTTGCGCCACGCCTTCAACCAAATCTTCAGGCGTGCCCACCCCCATGAGGTAGCGCGGCTTGTGGGCGGGCAAACGATGGGGTGTGTGCGCCATGATTTGCAACATTTGCTCTTTGGGCTCGCCGACGCTCACTCCGCCAATGGCGTAGCCAGGAAAATTCAGATCTACCAAATGGTCTAGCGATTCTTGGCGCAAGTTTTCAAACATGCCGCCTTGCACAATGCCAAACAAAGCATTGGGATTTTCAAGCCGAGCAAACTCATTTTGACTGCGCTTGGCCCAACGCAAACTCATCTCCATGGACTTGCGTGCTTCAGCTTCTGTGGTGAGGTGGCCTTTGGTTTCATAGGGCGTGCACTCATCGAGTTGCATCACAATGTCTGAATTCAGGACGGTTTGAATTTGCATGCTGACTTCAGGCGACATGAACAACTTGTCGCCGTTCACTGGCGAAGAAAAATGTACCCCTTCTTCGGTGATTTTGCGCATCGCGCCTAAAGACCAAACTTGAAAGCCGCCTGAATCTGTGAGGATGGGTTTGTTCCATTTTTCAAAGCCATGCAAGCCGCCAAAACTTTTCATGATGTCAAGGCCAGGACGCATCCACAAATGGAAGGTGTTGCCCAAAATAATTTGCGCGCCCATTTCTTCAAGACTGCGCGGCATCACACCTTTCACAGTGCCGTAGGTGCCTACAGGCATGAAAATGGGCGTTTGAATCACGCCATGGTTTAAGGTCAGTTGACCTCTTCTAGCGTGGCTGTGAGGGTCTGTTTTGTGGAGTTCAAATTGCAGCATACTTCGTTTTATGAAATGAGGGTTAAAGACAGGCCGAGCGTCGCAAGAGCATGGCATCGCCATAGCTGAAGAATCGATATTGACGCGCAATGGCGTGGGCATACAAAGCCATCACATGCTCATAACCAGCAAAGGCACTGACCAGCATCATCAAAGTGCTTTTGGGCAAATGGAAATTGGTGATCAAACAGTCTACCCACTGAAATTCAAAGCCCGGGGTGATGAAGATTTGCGTGTCGCCTTGTGCTTGACCTGATTTTGCCCAAGACTCCAAAGTTCTGACCGAGGTGGTGCCAACCGCCCATACCTTGCCCCCACGCGCTTTGCATGCGTGTAAAGCAAGTTGTGTAGATTCAGGAATGTCATACCACTCGGAATGCATGGTGTGTTCGGCAATGTTTTCTGTCTTCACAGGCTGGAAGGTGCCAGCACCCACATGCAAAGTGACGCTCGCCGTTTCAACGCCCATGTCTTTCAACTGCTTCAACAAAACATCGTCAAAATGAAGTGCTGCAGTGGGTGCGGCGACAGCACCAGGCTTGCGCGCAAAGACCGTTTGATAACGCGCTTCGTCTTCAGCAATCTCGGCCTCAGTGGCACTGCCATCGTATGACCGTTCAATGTAGGGAGGCAATGGCATGTGACCATACTGAGCCATGAGGGCGTGCGGCTCTGCGTTGAATTCAAAACAAAACAAAGCGCCTTTTTCATCAGGCCATCGACCAATCAAGGTGGCTTCAAAACCTTTCTCGCTTTGATTTGTGACAGTTTTGGCATCTTTGCCCATGTGGAGTGTGGCGCCGATAGGTGGTTTTTTGCTCACCTTCATGTGAGCCACCACGCGATAACCTGGCAAAACCCTCTCGATCAAAAGCTCTACTTTGCCGCCGCTTGATTTCTCGCCAAAGATCCGCGCCTTGACCACCTGAGTGTCATTGAAAACCAAGAGATCACCCGCTTGCATCTGTTTTGGCAAATCCCGGAAGACGCGATCGACCGGCGTGGTGCCACTGCCATCCAGCAGCTGAGAGCTACTGCGTTCAGGTGCTGGGTGCTGCGCAATCAGTTCTGGGGGAAGGTGAAAGTCAAAGTCACTCAAACTGAAGCATTGTTTGACTTTGGTTCCATCAAGATGGGGCTTAAAAGCGGTCATTGGCTTGAGGGCCGAACAAGACCCGTTCCAAGTTGAAAAACTCGATTGTCCCATGACTCAGCGCAAAGACTCAAAGATTAGAACTATCTAGTATTTGTAAATCAGCGCAAGATGTGAGCAATATTCAAGAAAGTAATTATCACCATTCACTTTCAGACTTCTCCAAAACAGTACTATGTAGGGATGTCCAAAGTATCCGAATCCCAACAATTCGCTGATCGTTTGCGCGGCGCGTTGGACAGTGCTGGTGTGCGTGCTTCTCCGACCTTGGTTTCCGATGCTTTCAACCTTCGCTTCCGTGGTCGCAGTATTACCCTACACACGGCTCGAAACTGGTTGTTGGGCAAAGTCATGCCCACCCAAGACAAACTACGAGTGCTTTCCGAATGGTTGCAAGTCAGCCCGGACGAACTTCGTTTTGGCCGCGCACCCGGCAAGACTTATGTGTTTGAAATGAACGATGGACCTATTGAAATGGGTCTGGCTGATCGTGAAATGGTCGATCGTTACTTATCGCTGAATCTAGAAGAGAGAAAAACCATTCGAGATGTTGTATCAGCATTCGTGACAGCTAAATCGGCCGAATAACTGCTTTGATCCTTGCGGCATGAAGCTTAGGCATCCAGAGGCCTGATCGGAACAAATCATTGGGCAAGCACGGCACAATGGCGGTATGGTTGCTCCCGCATCACACCCGCCATCTTTGCTGACCAAGCCACTGTCTGCGCCACAAAAAGCCATGCGCAAGATAGGCTTGGCGCGCGACATTGACTTGGCCTTGCACATTCCTTTGCGCTACGAGGATGAAACCAGCATCGTCAAGCTGGCTGACGCCCGAGAAGGAGATGCCATTCAAATTGAAGCCACGGTGGTCTCCTCGGAGGTCCAATCGCGTCCGCGGCGTCAGTTGTTGGTGACTGTTGATGACGGCACCGATACCTGCGTCTTGCGGTTTTTCAGTGCCTACCCTGCGCAGCAAAAAGCCTTGGCCGTGGGCCAAGTGATCAGGGCTAGAGGCGAAGTCCGTGGTGGTTTGATGGGCCTGACCATGATGCACCCTGCCTTCAAGGCCGCTACCGGCGATCTGCCATCGGTGCTCACACCGGTCTATCCTACTTCAGCAGGTTTGCCGCAAACCTATTTGCGCCGAGCCATTGCAGGTGCTTTGTCGCGCGCCGATTTGAGTGAATCCTTGCCTTCTTCTATGGTCTGGCCTTCGCCTGCGAAAGGAGCGCCTGCGCTCAGTTTGCGCCAAGCCTTGACCTATTTGCACCATCCCACCCCGGACGTGTCGATTGCGGCGCTAGAAGACCGGTCACACCCCGCTTGGCAAAGGCTCAAAGCCGAAGAGTTGCTGGCGCAGCAACTTTCACAGCGCATGGCCAAACAAGCGCGCGACACCTTGAAAGCGCCTGCACTCAAATCTAAGGCGGGAGGCTGGCACGATCAATTGAAAGAAATCTTACCCTTTCAACTGACGGCCGCACAACAAAGGGTGGGCCACGAAATTTCACAAGATTTGGCCCGACCTGTGCCCATGCACCGTCTGCTTCAGGGCGATGTGGGCGCTGGCAAAACCGTGGTGGCGGCATTGTCGGCTATGTTGGCCATTGATGAGGGCTGGCAGTGCGCCCTGATGGCGCCCACCGAAATTTTAGCGCAACAACACTTCACCAAATTGGTGGGATGGCTTGCGCCTTTGGGTGTTCGAGTAGCTTGGCTGACGGGCAGTCAAAAGAAAAAAGAACGCACCGAAATGCTGGCTTTGATCGAATCTGGCGAGGCCTCATTGGTTGTAGGCACACATGCCGTCATTCAAGAGCAGGTGAAGTTCAAAAATCTGGCGCTCGCCATCATTGATGAGCAGCACCGCTTTGGCGTGGCACAGCGCTTGGCGCTCAGAGACAAGATGCAAGATGTCGGCATGGAGCCGCACTTGCTCATGATGACGGCCACGCCCATCCCGCGAACATTGGCCATGAGTTATTACGCCGATTTGGAAGTGTCGGTCATCGATGAATTACCGCCCGGACGTACCCCGGTCGTCACCAAAGTGATTTCAGACAGCCGCCGCGATCAGGTGATTGGGCGCATTGGTGCGCAATTGGCCGAAGGCCGACAGGTCTACTGGGTCTGCCCCCTCATTGAAGAAAGTGAAGCCTTGGATTTGACCAACGCCACGGCCACCCACGAAGAGTTATCGGCATTGTTGCCTGGCGTGACAGTGGGCTTGCTGCATTCCCGCATGTCGGTGAACGAAAAGCGCGAGGTCATGACGAAGTTCACACAAGGCAGCATGGGCGTCTTGGTCAGCACCACCGTCATTGAGGTCGGTGTGGATGTACCTAATGCTTCCTTGATGGTCATTGAGCATGCAGAGCGCTTTGGCCTGAGCCAACTGCATCAATTGCGTGGGCGTGTGGGCCGAGGAGCTGCAGCATCTGCATGTGTCTTGCTTTATGGCACCCCCGATGGGGGTCGATTGAGCGAAACGGCACGAGAGCGTTTGCGTGCCATGGTCGACACCAACGACGGCTTTGAAATAGCCAGACGTGATTTGGAAATCAGGGGGCCGGGTGAGTTTCTAGGTGCGCGACAATCGGGGGCAGCCTTGTTGCGTTTTGCCGACTTGGCCACTGACGAGCATTTGCTTGAATGGGCCCGGCAAGTCGCACCCGCACTGCTAGAAAAATACCCCGACATGGCCGAGCGGCACATTGCTCGCTGGTTGGGTGGAAAATCAGAGTTTTTGAAAGCTTGAGAAATTGGCATGACCCTGACTGAGCTGAAATACATTGTGGCCGTGGCCCGCGAACGGCACTTTGGCAAGGCGGCCGATGCGTGTCACGTATCGCAGCCCACCTTGTCGGTGGCGATTAAAAAACTCGAGGAAGAACTCGATGTGAAGTTGTTTGAGCGCAGCGCCAACGAGGTGAGTGCTACACCTTTGGGTGAAGAAATCATTCGCCATGCACAACTCGTGTTGGAGCAAGCCGCCGAAATCAAAGAAATTGCCAAGCGCGGCAAAGACCCCTTGGCAGGCACCTTACGTTTGGGATTGATCTACACCATTGGCCCTTATTTGCTGCCCGATTTGATGCGGCAAATCATGAAGAAGGCACCGCAAATGCCTTTGATGTTGCAAGAAAACTTCACCGTCAAGTTGATGGAGATGCTGCGTGCGGGCGAAATTGACTGCGCCATTTTGGCCGAGCCTTTTCCAGATGTCGGATTGGCCACCGCCGCTTTGTACGATGAGCCCTTCATGGGCGCATTGCCCATGAAGCATTTGCTGGCCAAGAAAAAATCGATCACGGCTGAGCAACTCAAAAACGAAACCATGTTGCTGCTTGGCAATGGTCATTGCTTCAGAGACCATGTGCTCGAAGTGTGTCCTGAATTTGCCAGGTTTTCTAGCAATGCAGAGGGTATTCGCAAAAGCTTTGAAGGCTCATCCTTGGAAACCATCAAGCACATGGTGGCTGCTGGCATGGGTGTCACTTTGGTGCCACGTTTGTCGGTGCCTGCAGAAGCCTTGGCTGAAACGGCCAAGCGAAAAAAACACGAAGATCCCGACATCGCTTACTTGCCCATCGTGGACGAAGCAGGGGGCTTGCCACCCACCCGACGTGTGGTCTTGGTATGGCGCAAAAGTTTCACGCGCTACGAGGCCATTGCCGCACTTCGCAATGCCATTTATGCGTGTGAGTTGCCTGGCGTGACACGCTTGTCATGATGCCGACTCGAACTGATTGATATGCAAAGTTAGTCATTCCATGCGTGAAAAAATCAGCTTGTATTTAGACCTCATTCGCTGGGATCGACCTGCTGGTTGGCTCTTGTTGCTGTGGCCCACGCTGTCTGCTTTGTGGGTGGCCTCAGGTGGTTTTCCGGGCTGGCATTTGTTGCTGGTTTTCTCGCTGGGTACCATCCTCATGCGCAGTGCAGGCTGTTGTTTGAACGATGTGGCAGATCGCGACTTTGACAAACATGTCAAACGAACGGCAGAACGGCCCGTCACAAGCGGCCGCATCGGTGTGAAAGAAGCTTTGATGCTCGGTGCAGTGCTGGCATTGATGGCGTTTGGATTGGTCCTCACCTTGAGAGCTGAAACCATTGCATGGTCATTTGCTGCGATCGCCGTGACAGTGGCTTATCCATATGCCAAACGCTTTGTGGCCATGCCGCAAGCCGTGCTAGGCCTTGCATTCAGTTTTGGCATACCCATGGCGTTTGCTGCGGTGACGGGTGAAGTGCCATGGTTGGCATGGGCTTTGTTGGTCGGTAATTTGTTTTGGGTCTTGGCCTACGACACCGAGTACGCCATGGTGGATCGCGATGACGATTTGAAAATTGGCATGAAAACATCTGCCATCACTTTGGGCCAATGGGATGTAGCGGCGGTGATGTTTTTCTATGCCGCCTTTGTAGGCGTGTGGGGTGTGGTGCTAGACGCACTCGACAAGCCGCTTTTGTTGGCGGGCTTGGCTGTTGCAGCAATTCAGGCGGTGTGGCATTTTGGGCTCATCAAAGACCGATCACGCGATGGTTGTTTCAAAGCATTTCGATTGAACCACTGGGTGGGTTTTGCAGCCTTTGTGGGTGTGGCACTGAGCGGCCTCTGATCAGTCCTTGCCAAACTCATCACCCAACTCGCCTGCGCGTTTTTGGGCCGCCAGCATGGCTTTCACAAAGGCTTCTTTCACATGGTCTTCGGCCATGGAAGTGAGTGCCGCATAAGTGGTGCCGCCTTTTGAAGTGACGCGCTGGCGTAGCACTTCAGGTGCATCAGTCGATTGACGAGCCAAATGTGTAGCGCCGCCAAAGGTGGCTGTGGCCAAGTGGTAGGCCTGTTCTTGGCTAAGGCCCATTTGCACGCCAGCCTCGGTCATGGCCTCTAAAAAATAAAATACATAGGCAGGCCCAGAGCCCGATAAAGCAGTGACCACATCCAAGTCAGACTCTTGGTTGACCCACAGCCATTCGCCTGTGCTTTGCAAGACCTTTTCAACCAATTGTTTGTCTTGCGCCGAGACGCCAGCACGGGCAAATAAACCCGTGATGCCTTGGCCCACCAAGGCGGGGGTATTGGGCATGCTGCGCACCACGCGGTCGGTTTGAAGCCAGCGCCCAATGCTGACGCTTCGGATGCCCGCGGCCACCGACAAGTGAAGTGCCTTTTGTGTAAATGCGGCCACCGGTAAAGCGGCTTCTTTGAAAACTTGCGGCTTCACAGCCCAAACCACCAAATCTGCTTCGGCCAAAACGGCCGAAGCCACTGCATGCACTTGGACATCCAAATCTTTTTTGAGTTTGGCGGCAGTTTCTGCAAAGGGCTCAATCACAACAACTTGCTTTGGCGCAAGTCCTTGTCGAATCAGGCCGCCCAAAATGGCGCTGGCCATGTTGCCGCCGCCAATGAAGGCCAAGCTTACTTTTTGAAAATCAATGTGAGTCGATGAAGTCATGCGTCGTTCTCGAAAAATAGAGGGGCCATTGAACGGGTCTTGCCAAAGCTTGAATTATTTTGTCTGTTTCGGTCAATTAGGCTTATTGTCTCTTTTTCGGAAGACTGCTTTCGGTTAATCTTCAAACCATGAAGTACATCCTTGCACTTGACCAAGGCACCACCAGTTCCAGGGCGGTGCTGTTCAACCGTGATGGCCAGCTTGTTGCGACAGCTCAACAAGAGTTCACGCAATACTTTCCCAAACCAGGATGGGTTGAGCACGATGCACTTGAAATTTGGCAGACGCAAAAAAAAGTCATGCGCGATGTTGTGCAAAAGGCAGGCGTTTCTGCTTCTCAGATTCAAAGCATTGGCATTGCGAACCAACGCGAAACAAGCATCGTTTGGGACCGAAGAACCGGCCAACCCATTGCCCCCGCCATTGTTTGGCAAGACCGCAGGACAGCAGGCTTTTGCGACAGCCTCAAGCGTCAGGGCGCTGCGGCGGCCATTCAAAAGAAAACAGGTTTGGTTCTAGATGCCTATTTTTCAGCCACCAAAATGACCTGGCTGCTTGATCATGTGAAAGGTGCACGTCGACTGGCAGAGCAGGGGCATTTGGCTTTTGGCACTATCGATACTTGGCTCATTTGGCAACTCACGGGGGGAAGGGTGCATGTGACCGATCCCAGCAACGCGTCGAGAACCTTGTTGTTCAACTTGCACACACTCGCGTGGGACGACAGTTTGCTCAAGCAATTCAAGCTACCTGCTTCCATCTTGCCAAAGGTGGTTCCCAGCAGTGGTGTGATGGCCGAAACAGAAGCCCATCTGTTGGGCGTGTCGGTGCCCATTGCCGGCTTGGCAGGTGATCAACAAGCCGCCACTTTCGGTCAAGCTTGTTTTACGCCGGGCATGGCCAAGAACACCTATGGCACAGGGTGTTTCATGCTCATGAACACAGGCCATGTGCCAGTTCAAAGCCACAATCAATTGCTCACCACGGTGGCGTGGCAAGGCCCGAAGCCTGTTGCAAATGCGTGGCATTCAAGCGCATATGCCTTAGAGGGTTCTGTTTTCATGGCTGGCGCCACAGTGCAATGGTTGCGTGATGGTTTGCAAATCATTCAAAAAGCCAGCGACGTCGAAGCGCTGGCCGCCAGCGTGCCGCATACGGGCGATGTTTACTTGGTGCCCGCCTTTGCAGGTTTGGGTGCGCCCGATTGGGATGGCCAAGCGCGCGGCACTTTGCTTGGCATGACGCGTGGCACCACACGCGCCCACATTGCGCGAGCAGCCTTAGAGGCCATTGCATGGCAAGTGGCTGATGTGTTTTTGGCCATGTCCAAAGACAGTGGTTTGGCCTTGACCGAATTGCGAGTCGATGGCGGAGCCAGCCAAAACAACTTACTCATGCAAATGCAGGCCGATGCCTTGGGCGTGCCAGTGGTGCGCGCCAGCGTCACAGAAACCACCGCTTTAGGCGCCGCTTATCTGGCGGGCTTGGCCACTGGGTTTTGGGCAGGCGCAGACGAAATCACGGCTCAATGGATGCCTGATCGAAAGTTTTTGCCACAAACCACGGCTCGTGCCATTCAGGCACGGCAAACAGGACACGCACGTTGGCGCGAGGCGGTAGCCCGTTCGCGATCTTGGGCCAAAGATTGAGATGACATGACTCCTTTGTTGACAGACAGGGCGCAATTGCTTGCGCAATTGGACAATGCTCAAGAGTTTGACCTGGCCATCATCGGTGGCGGTGCCACAGGACTGGGGGTTGCTGTTGATGCGGCCGTTCGCGGTTTGAAGGTGGTGCTTTTAGAGGCCCATGACTTTGCCAAAGGCACCTCGTCGCGCTCCACCAAATTGGTTCATGGCGGCGTTCGTTATTTGGCGCAGGGCCACTTGCCCTTGGTCTGGGAAGCTTTGCGCGAACGCCAACACTTGCTCTCGAATGCGCCCCACTTGGTCCACCCCTTGCCTTTTGTCATGCCCGCTTATCGGCGAACAGACCAATTGTTTTATGGCTTAGGTTTGAAGCTTTATGACTTGCTGGCTGGCCCTGCCAGGCTGGGGCCGACCCGTTTGTTAAGTTACACAGAAACTTTGCTGGCGCTGCCGGGCGTCAGGGTGACGAATTTGGTGGGGGGTGTTCAATATTGGGACGCGCAATTTGACGATGCCCGTTTGGCCTTGTCCTTGGCGCGCACCGCAGCATCCCACGGTGCGCTTTTAATTAACCACATGCCCGTCACGGGCCTTATGACTGATTATCCTGCGGGCCGCATCAAAGGCCTAAGCTGCCAAGACTCAGAGACGGGCCAAGAGCGCAAGTTGAAAGCCCGTTGTGTGGTCAATGCCACAGGTGTCTGGGTAGACCAAATTGAGGCCATGTTGCACTCACAGCCCGGCAATGCGAGCGAAGCCAAATTGCCGCTTGCGGTCAGGCCCAGTCAAGGGGTGCACTTGGTGGTGGACGCCTCTTTCTGGCCAGGATCATCGGCTTTATTGGTGCCCCACTCCCAAGACGGCCGTGTTTTATTTGCAGTGCCGTGGCAGGGCAAAGTTTTGTTGGGCACGACCGACACGCCAAGACCCCAAGTAGATTGGGAGCCGAAGGCGCTTGAATCTGAAATTGACCAAATATTGCAAGAAGCCGCCAAATACTTGGTCAAAGTGCCACTGCGCTCTGATGTCATCAGTGTTTGGGCGGGCCTGCGGCCCTTGGCGCGCTCCGATGAAAATTCAAACGAACAGGGTGCCACACACAATGTGAGTCGAGAGCACACCGTCAAAGTGGCATCCAATGGGTTGGTCAGTGTCACAGGTGGCAAATGGACCACATACCGGGCCATGGCCGCCGATGTCATGCAATCGATTCGAAAGGCCCAACTGATCTCATTAACTTCTGAAGATGTGACGCTGCATACCAAGTTGTGGGGTGCGCCAGTAGTCAACCCAGAATACGGCCAAGGTCCGCCAAAGGATGGCGTCTGCGCCTTGGGCACGGTCAGCCCCTATGGCTCAGACGCTGAACTTCTGGCAAGCTTGCCAGGTGCTGAGCAAGGCTTGGCGACTTTACCGAGCACACAGTTGAGTGAGGCCATGGTGCGTTTTGCGGCGCGGTATGAATATGCGCGCACCGTGGAAGATGTACTGGCCCGTCGAAATCGCTTGCTGTTCTTGGATGCCAGCGCCGCACTGGCCGCGGCACCCCAGGTTGCACAAATTTTGAGCACTGAAACGGGTGTCTCACCACAATTGGCGGCTTTCGAAGCCTTGGCCAAGTCATATCAAATGCCTTAAATGCAGATTTCTTGGGCTTTTTGACACCGAAAGTGTTGACGCGGCCCAAAAATGTTGTAATATCGCGGGCTTCGCTTGTGAAAAAGCGGAGTTATCTACCCAAACAAAAGCGCTGCGAGTGGTTCGCGGTGTGGATGACGGGTCCAAGACTGATCTTGGTACTTCAAGCAATCAAGCTGTAGCAATCAAGCTGCAATGCGCTGAAAGCTGTGGTGCACAAGGTGCAAGTTGGGAAATATTGAAATGATTCAGACAGAAACTCGGTTGGATGTTGCCGACAACACCGGCGCTAAGTCCGTCCTTTGCATCAAGGTGCTGGGCGGCTCTAAACGTCGTTACGCCAGTGTTGGCGACATTATCAAAGTGAGCATCAAAGAAGCTGCGCCCCGTGGCCGCGTCAAAAAAGGCGAGGTTTACAGTGCCGTGGTCGTTCGGACAGCCAAGGGCATTCGCCGTGGTGATGGCTCACTCGTTAAATTCGATGGCAATGCAGCAGTTTTGCTGAATGCCAAGTTGGAGCCTATTGGCACCCGCATCTTCGGCCCAGTGACGCGTGAATTGCGTACTGAGAAGTTCATGAAGATCGTGTCCTTGGCACCTGAAGTTCTCTAAGGACCCGCCATGAACAAGATTCGCAAAGGTGATCAAGTGATCGTCATCGCCGGTCGTGACAAAGGCAAGCGCGGCACCGTGTCGCTCCGTGCCGATGACTCACACCTGGTGGTTGAAGGGATCAACTTGGTTAAAAAGCATGCCAAGCCAAACCCTATGAAGGGCACCAACGGCGGCATTATCGAAAAGACCATGCCTATTCATCAGTCCAATGTAGCCATTTTCAATGGCGCCACAGGCAAGGCTGATCGTGTAGGTGTTAAGTTGTCGGCCGATGGCAAACGCGTTCGCGTTTACAAGTCCAGCGGCGAAGAAATCAAGGTGGCATAAACATGGCACGTCTACAACAACAATTCCGCGAAAAAATTGCCCCCGAACTCATGACCAAGTTTGGTTACAAGTCGGTCATGCAAGTTCCGCGCATCACCAAAATCACACTCAACATGGGTGTGAGCGAAGCCGTTGCCGATAAAAAGGTCATGGACAACGCAGTCAGTGACCTCACAAAAATCGCTGGTCAAAAGCCAGTGGTGACCAAGGCCAAAAAGCCAATCGCTGGTTTCAAAATCCGCGAAGGCCAAGCCATTGGTTGCATGGTCACATTGCGTGGCGTGCAAATGTATGAATTTCTCGATCGCTTCGTCACCGTGGCTTTGCCCCGTGTGCGTGACTTCCGTGGTATCTCTGGCCGTGCTTTTGACGGTCGTGGTAACTACAACGTTGGTGTGAAAGAGCAAATCATTTTCCCTGAAATTGAGTACGACAAGGTTGACGCTTTGCGCGGTCTCAATATCAGCATCACCACGACGGCCAAGACCGACGACGAATGCAAAGCATTGCTCGCCGGCTTCCGTTTCCCGTTCAAGAACTGAGGTGGCACGTGGCTAAAGTAGCATTGATCGAGCGCGAGCTCAAAAGAGACAGATTGGTAGCCAAGTACGCGGCTAAACACGCGGAATTGAAAGCCATCTCACAAGACTTAAAACGCAGCGATGAAGAGCGCGCAGCAGCCCGTTTGGGCTTGCAGAAGCTTCCACGCAACGCAAACCCAACACGTCAACGTAACCGCTGCGCCATCACTGGCCGCCCACGTGGTACGTTCCGTCAATTCGGCCTCGGCCGCGCCAAAATTCGCGAATTAGCCTTCCAAGGCAACATTCCTGGCGTGACCAAAGCCAGCTGGTAATCGGCAGGAGATACAACATGAGCATGAGTGATCCCATTGCCGACTTGCTGACTCGCATCCGCAACGCCCAAATGGTGGCCAAAGCCACCGTTTCAATTCCCTCTTCCAAAGTGAAGGTGGCCATTGCCCAGGTGTTAAAAGATGAAGGTTACATCGACGGCTTCCAAGTCAAAACAGAGGGCGGCAAGTCCGAACTCTCCATTGCCCTGAAGTACTACGCAGGTCGCCCTGTGATTGAGCGCATCGAGCGCGTCAGTCGCCCTGGCCTTCGCGTCTACAAAGGCCGCGATGCCATTCCACAAGTCCTTAACGGTTTGGGCGTGGCCATTGTCACCACACCCCAAGGCGTGATGACCGATCGCAAAGCACGCGCAGCCGGTGTCGGCGGCGAAGTTCTTTGCTACGTCGCTTAAGCGCAGGAGACTAGAAAATGTCCCGAGTCGGAAAAATGCCTGTGACCATCCCCGCTGGTGTGGATGTGTCTATCAAAGAAGACCAAATCAGTGTCAAAGGAACTGGCGGCACGCTTGCCACAGCTTCTAACATGTTGGTCAAAGTGAACAATGACAACGGTAAAGTGACCTTCATTCCGGTCAACGAATCCCGTGAAGCCAATGCCATGAGCGGCACCATGCGTCAGCTGGTGAACAACATGGTCACTGGCGTGACCAAAGGCTTTGAGAAAAAGCTTTTATTGGTGGGCGTGGGTTACAAAGCCGCTGCCCAAGGCAACAAGTTGAATTTGGCTGTGGGTTACTCACACCCTGTGAACATTGACATGCCAACTGGCATCAAAGTGGAAACACCTGCGCCAACCGAAATCATCATCAAAGGCGCCGACCGCCAACGTGTTGGTCAAATCGCTGCTGAGATCCGTGCTGTTCGTCCTCCCGAGCCTTACAAGGGCAAAGGCATCCGTTATTCGGATGAGAAGATCACGATCAAAGAGACTAAGAAGAAATAAGGAGCTGCATCATGTTGACCAAAAAAGAGCAGCGTATCCGTCGTGCACGTCAAACACGCATTCGCATTGCACAGCAAGGCGTGGCACGTTTGACAGTGAACCGTACCAATCTTCACATTTATGCCAGCGTCGTTTCAGGCGACGGCAGCAAAGTGTTGGCCAGTGCATCCACAGCCGAAGCCGATGTTCGCAAAGAACTCGGCGCATCGGGCAAGGGTGGCAATGCCAACGCAGCCCAACTGATCGGCAAGCGCATTGCTGAAAAAGCAAAAGCTGCTGGTGTAGAAAAAGTGGCTTTTGACCGCGCAGGTTTTGCATTCCACGGTCGTGTCAAAGCTTTGGCTGAAGCCGCTCGCGAAGCTGGCTTGCAGTTCTAAACGGATCGGAAATTACAAATGGCTAAGTTTCAGGCAAAAGCACAAGGTGACGGTCCAGAAGACGGTCTCCGTGAAAAAATGATCGCGGTGAACCGCGTTACCAAGGTTGTCAAGGGCGGTCGCATTTTGGCGTTCGCAGCACTGACAGTCGTGGGCGATGGCGATGGCAAAGTGGGCATGGGCAAAGGCAAATCAAAAGAAGTGCCAGCTGCTGTTCAAAAAGCCATGGAAGAAGCGCGTCGCAACTTGCTCAAAGTGTCGCTCAAAAACGGCACCATTCATCACACCGTTTACGGTCACCACGGTGCTGCGCGCGTTTTCATGGCGCCCGCTCCCAAGGGCACTGGCATCATTGCTGGCGGCCCGATGCGCGCTGTGTTTGAAGTGATGGGTATCACTGACATCGTGGCCAAAAGCCATGGCTCGTCAAACCCCTACAACATGGTTCGCGCTACTTTAGACGCTTTAACCCAATGCACAACGGCATACGAAATTGCCTCCAAGCGTGGCAAGAGCGTTGAAGACATCTTCGCTTAAACCAAAAAGGCAACAAGATGACAACACAACAACAAACCGTCAAGGTCCAACTGGTTCGCAGCCCTATCGGCTGCAAACAAGACCACCGCGACACCGTTCGCGGACTGGGCTTGCGCAAGCTCAACAGCGTCAGCGAGTTAGAAGACACACCTTCTGTTCGCGGCATGATCAACAAGATCAGCTATCTGGTCAAAGTTCTCTGAGGTAATTCTGATGGAACTCAATAGTATTAAACCTGCAGCTGGCTCTAAACACGCCAAGCGTCGCGTTGGTCGTGGCATTGGCTCTGGCTTGGGTAAAACCGCCGGCCGTGGTCACAAAGGTCAAAAATCCCGTTCAGGCGGTTACCACAAAGTGGGTTTCGAAGGCGGTCAAATGCCTTTGCAACGTCGCCTGCCCAAGCGTGGCTTCAAATCTCATCTCTTGAAGTTCAACGCCGAAGTCACCTTGACAGCCCTCGAGAAACTCGGCCTGCCCGAAGTCGACTTGTTGGCACTCAAGCAAGCTGGCCTGGTGGGCGAGCTGGCCAAAGTGGTCAAGGTTGTTAAAACAGGCGCGTTGTCCAAAGCTGTCAAATTGACAGGCATTGGCGCAACAGCAGGTGCCAAAGCAGCGATTGAAGCTGCTGGTGGCTCATTGGCCTAATTGAACAAAGAGACTAGCAGTGGTCACTAGCGCAACAACAGCCAGCAAAAGCAAGTACGGAGACTTGAGTCGCCGGCTCGCCTTTTTGTTGCTCGCGTTGGTGATTTACCGTGTGGGCGCTCATATTCCTGTACCAGGCATTGACCCTGCACAACTGCAACAACTCTTCAATGGACAGCAGGGCGGTATTCTGAGCTTGTTCAACATGTTTTCGGGTGGTGCTTTGTCGCGCTTCACCGTGTTCGCGTTGGGCATCATGCCTTACATCTCTGCCTCCATCATCATGCAATTGCTCACCTACGTCTTGCCTGCCTTTGAGCAGCTCAAGAAAGAGGGCGAAGCGGGTCGTCGCAAAATTACTCAGTACACACGCTTTGGCACATTGGGTTTGGCTTTGTTCCAATCCTTGGGTATTGCCATGGCCCTCGAAGCCTCTGCTGGCTTGGTTATTTCCCCTGGTTTCGGTTTCCGCATGACAGCCGTCGTGAGTTTGACCGCTGGCACCATGTTCCTGATGTGGTTGGGCGAACAAATCACCGAGCGCGGTTTGGGAAATGGTATTTCCATTCTAATTTTTGCTGGTATTGCTGCAGGTTTGCCAAGCTCTATCGGTGGTTTGCTGGAGTTGGTTCGCACGGGCGCCATGGGCCCTCTGGTTTCCATCTTCATCATTGCAGTGGTCATGTTGGTCACTTATTTTGTGGTGTTCGTTGAACGCGGTCAGCGCAAAATTTTGGTCAACTATGCGCGCCGTCAGGTGGGCAACAAGGTCTACGGCGGTCAATCCTCACACTTGCCCTTGAAGCTCAACATGGCGGGTGTCATTCCCCCTATTTTTGCTTCGTCCATTATTTTGTTGCCAGCCACTGTCATTAACTGGTTCAGCTCAGGTGAATCCGATAACCCTGTGGTGTTGTTCATGAAGGATATGGCGGGCGCCCTCACGCCAGGTCAGCCCATCTACGTGATGTTCTACGCAGCTGCCATTATCTTCTTCTGTTTTTTCTACACAGCCTTGGTGTTCAACAGCCGCGAAACGGCCGACAACCTCAAGAAGAGTGGTGCGTTCATCCCTGGCATTCGCCCCGGTGACCACACTGCCAAATTCATCGACAAAATTTTGGTGCGCTTAACACTGGCCGGTGCCGTGTACATCACCTTTGTTTGTCTTTTGCCCGAATTTTTGATCTTGAAGTACAACGTACCGTTCTATTTTGGCGGCACCTCACTTCTGATCATTGTGGTGGTGACCATGGATTTCATGTCACAAGTTCAAAATTACATGATGTCACAGCAGTATGAATCGCTTCTGAAAAAAGCGAACTTCAAAACAACGCTGTGAATGAATTGACAGTCAAAAGAGTTTTAGGAGAAATGAAATGAGAGTTTCGGCTTCGGTCAAAAAAATTTGCCGCAACTGCAAAGTCATTCGCCGTAAGGGCGTGGTCCGTGTGATTTGCACAGACCCACGTCATAAACAGCGTCAAGGCTGATTGCAAGAGTTATTAGAGGACCAAAATGGCACGTATCGCTGGTATCAATATTCCGCCGCACAAGCATACTGAAATTGGCTTAACCGCCATCTTTGGTATCGGTCGCACTCGCGCTCGCAAAATTTGCGAGGCTTCAGGCATTGCTTATTCCAAAAAGATCAAAGATCTGACGGATGGCGACCTGGAAAAAATTCGCGATCAAATCGCATTGATCACCATTGAAGGTGACTTGCGTCGCGAAACAACCATGAACATTAAGCGTTTGATGGACATCGGTTGCTACCGTGGTTTCCGCCATCGCCGTGGCTTGCCCATGCGTGGTCAGCGTACTCGCACCAATGCACGCACTCGCAAGGGTCCGCGCAAAGGCGCTGCAGGCTTGAAAAAATAACAGGGATTGAGAGACCACCATGGCAAAAGCCCCAACCAATAGCGCCGCACAACGCGTGCGCAAAAAAGTTCGCAAGAACGTTGCCGATGGCATTGCGCACGTGCATGCCTCGTTCAACAACACCATCATCACCATCACAGACCGCCAAGGCAATGCTTTGTCATGGGCGTCTTCTGGTGGACAAGGTTTCAAAGGTTCACGTAAATCCACACCGTTTGCAGCGCAGGTTGCTTCCGAAGTGGCTGGCCGTGCTGCCATTGAACAAGGCATCAAGAACTTAGACGTCGAGATCAAAGGCCCCGGCCCAGGTCGCGAATCTTCAGTTCGTGCATTGGGCGCCTTGGGCATCCGTATCACTTCGATTGCAGATGTCACACCCATGCCGCACAACGGTTGCCGCCCTCAAAAGCGTCGTCGTATTTAATTAGCAAAGCCCACCGCCATTGCCGTGCTGGCAATGGCTCCCGCATGTCTCATGCGGTAGTTGACAGAAAAGGAAGATCAAGTGGCACGTTACCTAGGCCCTAAGGCCAAACTATCCCGCCGTGAAGGCACTGACTTGTTCTTGAAGAGCGCTCGTCGCTCTATTGCGGACAAGTCAAAATTTGACACCAAGCCTGGCCAACATGGCCGCACTTCGGGTCAGCGCACATCCGACTACGGTCTGCAGTTGCGTGAAAAGCAAAAAGTGAAACGCATGTACGGCGTGCTCGAAAAGCAATTCCGCCGCTATTTCACTGAAGCCGATCGTCGCAAAGGCAACACAGGCTCTAATTTGCTGAGCTTGCTCGAGTCACGCTTAGACAACGTTGTTTACCGCATGGGCTTTGGCTCTACACGCGCTGAATCACGCCAACTGGTATCTCACAAAGCGGTCACCGTCAATGGTCACCCCGTGAACATTCCTTCCTACCTCGTCAAAGCTGGCGATGTGGTGGCAGTGCGTGAAAAGTCCAAAAAACAAACACGTGTTTTGGAAGCATTGCAATTGGCTCAACAAGTTGGCATGCCAGCTTGGGTTGAAGTCAACATCGAAAAAGTAGAAGGTGTCTTTAAGAAGGCCCCTGATCGTGATGAGTTTGCGGCAGACATCAACGAATCTTTGATCGTTGAATTGTATTCACGCTAATCCCATCTTGTTTCAATCGTTCCCTTACCGCGATGCATGCGGTTTGGGTGCTTCATCAGCCTTACCGGTGTAACGGACCGGGGGTATTGAGAGGAAGTCTGAATGCAAACCAATCTGTTGAAACCAAAAGCTATCCAGGTCGAACAACTCGGCCCCAACCGCGCCAAGGTCACCCTTGAGCCCTTCGAGCGTGGCTATGGCCATACTTTGGGCAATGCACTGCGCCGCGTTTTGTTGTCTTCCATGGTGGGTTATTCCGCTACGGAAGTCACTATAGCGGGTGTTGTTCATGAATACTCCTCCATTGATGGCGTGCAAGAAGATGTCGTCAATATTTTGTTGAACCTCAAAGGTGTGGTGTTCAAACTGCACAACCGTGACGAAGTCACATTGAGCTTGCGCAAAGATGGTGAAGGCCCTGTCACAGCGGCTGACATTCAAACACCGCACGACGTTGAAGTGATCAACCCTGAGCACATCATTGCCAACCTGTCACAAGGCGGCAAACTCGACATGCAAATCAAGGTTGAAAAAGGCCGTGGCTATGTGCCAGGCTCCATGCGCCGTTTTGCCGATGAGCCCACAAAATCTGTCGGTCGCATTGTGCTTGACGCGTCTTTCTCACCTGTGAAGCGTGTCAGCTACACAGTCGAAAGCGCCCGCGTAGAGCAGCGTACCGACCTCGACAAGTTGGTCATCGAAATGGAAACCAACGGTGCCATCAGCGCTGAAGACGCAGTGCGTTCTTCTGCCAAAATCTTGGTTGAGCAATTGGCTGTGTTTGCACAGTTAGAAGGCAGCGAATTGTCTGCCTTTGACGCACCCGCACAGCGCGGTGGCGCAAGCAGCTTCGATCCTATTTTGCTGCGCCCCGTCGACGAGCTCGAACTCACCGTTCGTTCTGCCAACTGCCTCAAAGCAGAAAACATTTACTACATCGGCGACCTCATTCAGCGCACAGAAAATGAATTGCTCAAGACTCCTAACCTGGGTCGTAAGTCACTGAACGAGATCAAAGAAGTTTTGGCCTCTCGCGGTTTGACATTGGGCATGAAGCTCGAAAGCTGGCCACCTGCTGGTTTGGAAAAGCGTTAATTGAAACGCAGCTCAAACTGCGTTTCAAAAAAGTCCCACCTGCATCCAAGAGGTGGGCAGTGCACGAGCAGTACCTGATACGGCTGCTTGATTAATAAAGAAAGGATTAGCACCATGCGTCACGGACACGGACTACGTAAACTTAACCGCACAAGCTCACACCGCTTGGCAATGTTGCAAAACATGATGAACTCCATCATTGAGCATGAAGTCATCAAAACAACAGTACCAAAGGCCAAAGAATTGCGCCGCGTCATTGAGCCAATGATCACATTGGCCAAAGTGGACACAGTGGCCAACCGCCGCTTGGCTTTTAATCGCCTGCGCGACCGCGACAGCGTCACCAAATTGTTCACCGACCTCGGCCCCCGCTTTAACAAGCGCCCCGGTGGTTACACACGCATCTTGAAAATGGGTTACCGCGTTGGCGACAATGCACCCATGGCCTTGGTCGAATTGGTTGACCGTCCCGATGTGGCTGAGCAAGCGCCAGAAGCTTAATGAAAGCCTTCAACAGCTTTAATTTTAAAACCTTAAGTATTAAAGCTGTTTAACAAGATATACTCATGTACTTACCGCGGGGTGGAGCAGTCTGGTAGCTCGTTGGGCTCATAACCCAAAGGTCGTTGGTTCAAATCCGGCCCCCGCAACCAAATTAAACCAAGACACACGTCTTGGTGTCCATTAGAAAAATACTCACTGCGGTGGGTATTTTTTTGCCTCTAGTTTGCTTGGTATTTGCCTATTTTTGGCACTCAACAACGGCCTTAGCAGCCACCTTGCTTAAGTGATCAAGCGCCAATTCTGCGGTTGCATAGCGAACCTCAGCGCGAGATCCTTGAAAGTGTTGAAGCATGGCTTCACAGTGCATACCCTGCTTTGCGTCACGCCAGGCCCAAGCCAGCCAAACAGTGCCCACAGGCTTGGCCGGACTGCCCCCAGTAGGTCCCGCAATGCCTGTCACGGCCACACTCAAGTGAGCCGGTGAATGGATCAAGGCGCCCAATGCCATGGCTTTGGCAACTTCTTCACTCACAGCACCCTGCGTCTCAATGAGCGAAGAAGGCACGCCTAGCGACTCAGATTTGGCCGCATTGGAATAGGTCACAAAGCCCCGTTCAAACCAGACACTGGACCCCGACAGTTGGGTGCAACTCGCGGCAATCAATCCGCCAGTGCAACTCTCGGCTGTCGCCAGACTAAGTTTGTGCGCAACCAAAACTTGGGCAAGCGCCTGACAAAGTGTTTCGAGGTGGGGGGTCACCAGGTTCTCCAAATAGCAAAACAAAGCAGCGTGCAAAAGGCCGCCACAAAGTCATCGAAAAAAATACCAAACGCACCGCGCCAACCAAAGCCTTTGAACAACTGGTCTGCCCATGCCACGGGGCCGGGCTTGGCAGCGTCAAAAAATCTGAACAAAACAAAGGCCGCCAGTTGGGTTGTGAAATCGGCGGGAGACAAAAGCAGCAGCACAGACCAAAAAGCCACCACCTCGTCCCAGACGATGGCGCCTGGGTCAGAAATTTCTAAATTCTGCGCGGTGACTTTGCACGCCCAAATACCAATCAAACTGGACAAGACAACGATGCCAGCTAGTTCACCGACAGAGAAAAAATCTTGAAACGCCCACCAACTCAGCCATGCCCAGAGCGTACCCATGGTGCCAGGGGCTTTGGGTGAAAGTCCAGAGCCAAAGCCCAGTGCAATCCAATGTGCAGGATGACGAACCATGAAGCTGGCATCAGGTCTCATGGTGTTTTGAAGTGGTCAAATGAATCAAACGTATGGCGCAGGGGCTGACCTTCATTGTCTAGCAAAGTCAATTGGGGTGACGCTGTGATTTTGCCAATCCGAGTGACGGGCGTGTTCGAACTTAGGCTTGCATTGGCGATGGCCTTGCGTTGGTTTTCGGGCGCCGTGAAAACCAACTCGTAATCATCACCCCCAGCTAAAGTCAAGCGCAACAGATCGTCTTGATGCAAGCCTGAATTTTGCGCGCAAGCCATCGTGCTCAATACTTGCTGTGTGTCAACTTCTGCACCCACTGCGCTGGCTTTTAAAATGTGTTGCAAATCGCCCAGTAAGCCATCGCTGATGTCGATGGCAGCATGCGCAAGTCCGCGCAGTGCCAAACCAAGCTCAACGCGGGGCGTGGGTTTGTCCATGCGCAGCCGTGCGGCTTCAAACACCGATTGGGGTACGCTCAAAGTACCCCTAAAAACTTCCAAGGCCAAACGCGCATCACCCAAATGACCACTCACATAAATGTCATCTCCCACTTGAGCGCCATGTCGCAGCAAAGCTTGTTGAGCAGGCACTTCGCCCAACACAGTGATGCAAATATTCAAAGGACCGCGTGTGGTGTCACCCCCAACGAGATCGCATTGGTGAAGATCTGCGAGCGCCCACAGACCTTTGGAGAATTCAGACAGCCACTGCGGCACCACCTCGGGCAATGCCAGCGAAAGCAAGAAGGCTTTGGGAAGAGCGCCACAAGCGGCTAAATCGCTTAAGTTAACGGCCAAGGCCTTGTGGCCCAAATGCAAAGGATTCGCGGTCGATAAAAAGTGTCGACCTTCAACCAACATGTCACTTGAAATGGCCAGTTGCTGGCCCGACTTCACGGCCAGCAGGGCGCAGTCATCTCCCACCCCCAGCACGGCATGGCGTGGGGGGCGCTTGAAGAAGGTTTCGATCAAATCAAACTCGCCCATAAACCCAAGCATAACCTCAAGCGCCCCACTCAGCATGAAGTAAAAGAGCGGTATTCCGGTGCAACGAAAGGGCTACAAAATGAGACAATTCGGTCATGACCACCTACCGCATTGCCCCTTCACTGTTGTCTGCCGATTTTGCCCGCTTGGGCGAAGAAGTGCGCAATGTCATTGCCGCTGGCGCCGACTGGATTCACTATGACGTGATGGACAACCATTACGTGCCCAACCTCACGTTTGGCCCTATGATTTGTCAGGCGCTCAAGCCGCATGCCAAAACGCCCGATGGCAAAGACGTGCCCATTGATGTCCACCTCATGGTGCAACCTGTAGACGCCCTGGCCGCAGCCTTTGCCGATGCAGGTGCCGACCTCATCAGTTTCCACCCCGATGCTTCCACGCATGTGCACCGCAGTGTGCAAGCCATCAAATCCAAGGGCTGCAAGGCCGGCGTGGTGTTCAACCCCGCCGAGTCACTTGATGTGTTGGAGTGGGTCATCGAGGACATTGACCTCATTTTGATCATGTCGGTTAACCCTGGCTTTGGCGGGCAGAGTTTCATTGACAGTGCCTTGCGCAAAATTGAGCTGGCGCGCAAATGGATCGAGGCCTCTGGCAAAGACATCCGCCTTGAAGTCGATGGTGGCGTGAAGGTCGACAACATTCGCCGCGTGGCCGATGCCGGTGCCGACACCTTTGTGGCCGGTAGTGCTATTTTTGGTAAACCCGATTACGCCGCCGTCATTCAAGCCATGCGCAAGGAATTAAGCGGTCGCTAGAGCTTTGGTACACTGTCAACCTCATGATCTTGATTCATTCATTCTTTGCAGTCCAGCTGCCGGCCGTTTTGAGCCGGGGAGCCTGGTCTTGGCGTCAGCCAGTCTAAATTTGCCTAGAACCGGCAGCACCTTGGCTGCCAAAGTGGGGTTGGTGTTTTGACCCCACCCCTTGAATGAACCGGCTTAACATACGGAGCCTCGATCGTGATCACAGAACTTGAATTTAAAAGCCTCGCCCAACAAGGCTTCAACCGCATTCCTCTGATGCTAGAGGCCTTTGCCGATTTAGAAACCCCCCTCTCGCTGTACTTGAAGTTGGCCCATCACAAAGATGGTGGCCAATACAGTTTCTTGCTGGAGTCGGTGGTGGGTGGCGAGCGCTTTGGCCGCTACAGCTTCATTGGCTTGCCAGCACAAACTTTTCTACAAGCACGAGGCTTTGGCAATGGTGCGCACACTGAAGTCGTGACCGATGGTGTGGTTGTTGAAACCGCAGCCGGAAACCCACTCGACTTCATCGAGCAGTATCAAAAGCGATTCAAAGTTGCGCTCAGACCGGGCATGCCGCGCTTTTGCGGCGGCTTGGCGGGTTACTTTGGCTACGATGCCGTAAGGTACATCGAGAAAAAGCTCGAAAACTCTTGCCCGCCCGATACCTTGGGCACACCCGATATCTTGCTGCTGCAGTGCGAAGAGTTGGCTGTGATTGACAACTTGTCGGGCAAACTTTATTTGATGGTCTATGCAGACCCTGGCACGCCCGAAGCTTATTCCAAAGCCAAAAAACGTTTGCGTGAATTGAAAGAGCAACTGAAGTATTCAGTCAGCGCTCCGGTGGTAAGTTCGACACAAACGTATCCGTCAGAACGCGACTTCAAAAAAGAAGATTATTTGAAGGCCGTGTTAGAGGCCAAGGAACTCATTGCGGCAGGCGACTTTATGCAGGTGCAAGTGGGCCAGCGCATTAAAAAGCGTTACACCGAAAGCCCCTTGTCTTTGTACCGCGCGCTCAGGTCGCTGAACCCCAGCCCTTACATGTACTTCTACAACTTTGGCGACTTCCATGTGGTGGGTGCCAGCCCAGAAATTTTGGTGCGCCAAGAACAAACCGAAGAAGGTGTGAAAGTCACCATTCGGCCCTTGGCAGGCACAAGGCCGCGCGGCGCAACACCCGAAAAAGACAAAGCAGCTGAACTTGAATTGGTCAACGACCCCAAAGAGCGCGCCGAGCACGTCATGCTGATTGACTTGGCCCGCAACGACATTGGCCGGATTGCCAAAATAGGCTCTGTGAAAGTGACCGAAGCCTTTGCAATAGAGCGCTACAGCCATGTGATGCACATCGTGAGCAATGTCGAAGGCATTTTGAACGAGGGCATGACCAACATGGATGTGCTCAAGGCAACGTTCCCAGCTGGCACACTCACGGGTGCGCCCAAGGTTCATGCCATGGAACTGATTGACAAATTGGAGCCTACCAAGCGCGGGGTGTATGGCGGCGCTTGTGGTTATCTCAGCTACGCAGGTGACATGGATGTGGCCATTGCCATTCGAACAGGCGTTATCAAAGACCAAGTGTTGTATGTGCAAGCCGCGGCTGGCGTGGTGGCCGACTCGGTGCCAGAGTTGGAGTGGAAAGAAACCGAACACAAAGCGCGCGCCTTGTTGCGTGCCAGTGAGTTGGTGGAAGAAGGCTTGGAGTAATCCACATGAAAAAAATCAAACTGTTGATGGTCGACAACTACGACTCCTTCACTTACAACATTGTTCAATACTTTGGCGAACTTGGCGCCGACATTGAAGTCTTTCGCAACGATAAAATTGATCTGGAGGGCATTGCCGAGAGAAAGCCTGATCGCTTGGTTATCTCACCCGGCCCGTGCTCACCCAAAGAGGCTGGTATTTCAGTGGCAGCCATTCAGCACTTTGCAGGCAAGCTGCCTATTTTGGGCGTTTGCTTGGGGCACCAAAGCATTGGTGCTGCATTGGGGGGCAAGATTGTACGAGCGCAAGAGTTGATGCATGGCAAAACCAGTCTCATTCAAACCACACAGCAGGGCGTGTTTAGAAACTTACCCTCTACATTCACAGTCAACCGCTACCATTCATTGGCCATTGAACGTGCAAGTTGTCCTGCCGATTTGGAAATCACGGCTTGGACCGATGATGGCGAGATCATGGGTGTGCGACATCGCAGCTTGGCCATTGAAGGGGTTCAGTTTCACCCCGAATCTATTCTCACGGAGCATGGTCATGCCATGCTGAAAAATTTCTTGGAAGACCACTGACATGAATACCATTACGACTTCAGCGCGCGTCGATCTTCGAAGCGACACCGTCACACGGCCAACAACTGGCATGCGTGAAGCCATGGCCCAAGCTTTGGTGGGCGATGATGTGTTTGGCGATGACCCCAGCGTGAACGAGCTACAGGAAAAAATTGCCAACATGTTGGGCTTTGAAGCGGCCCTCTTCATGTCCACAGGTACGCAAAGCAACTTGTGCGGCATCTTGTCGCATTGCCAGCGTGGCGATGAATACATTGCGGGACAGATGGCACACTGCTATCGATGGGAAGGGGGCGGTGCAGCGGTGTTTGGCAGCGTTCAACCACAGCCACTTGCCCAACAAGCCGACGGCAGTTTGGCATTGCAAGACATTGAGGCCGCCATCAAACCCGATGACGCCCACTTTGCAAAAACCAAGATGGTGGCATTGGAAAATACATGGGGTGGCAAAGTGCTGCCCCAAAGTTATTTGAACGACTACAGCAATTTCGTGCAAGAAAAAGGTTTGGCTCGACATCTAGACGGTGCGCGCTTGTTCAATGCCGCGGTGGCGCAAGCGACCGCACTGGGCACCTCACCCTACGATGAAGTCAAAAATATCACCCAATGTTTTGACAGTGTTTCTGTTTGTTTTAGCAAAGGCTTGGGTGCTCCTATGGGGTCTGCTTTGTGTGGCTCCAAGGAGTACATTGCCAAAGCGCATCGCCTGCGAAAAATGGCCGGTGGTGGCTTGCGTCAAGCGGGCTTCATGGCGGCCGCCGTTTCCTATGCTTTAGACCATCACGTGACAAGAATGGCCGAAGACCATCAACTCATGGCGCATTTGGCGCAAGGCTTGGCGGGCATTCCTGGCCTGCAATTTGAAACACCCCAAACCAATATCTTGTTTGTTGATTTGGTGGGTGAAGCCAAAGACCGCGGTGCGGCTTTGCAAGCGCATTTGAAAAGTGAAGGCATTGACATGACCGGTTTGTACCGTTTGCGATTTGTCACACACTTGGATGTAGACCGTGCGGGTGTTGACCGCGCCATTGCAGCCATTCGTCAATTCTTCGGTGCTTGATCGCCATCACCCACCCCTTATTTTTTGAGTTTAAAAGCAGAGAACATCATGCCCATCACGCCACAAGAAGCATTGCAAAGAACCATTGAGCACCGTGAAATTTTTCACGATGAAATGTTGCACATCATGCGCATGATCATGAACGGTGAGTTGTCGCCTTTGATGACGGCCGCCCTGATCACTGGATTGCGTGTGAAGAAAGAAACCATTGGCGAGATTACCGCAGCAGCACAAGTGATGCGAGAGTTTTCAACCAAAGTCAACGTGCCCGACACGCGCCATCTGGTTGACATTGTGGGCACCGGAGGTGACGGCTCGCACACCTTCAATATTTCAACCTGCTCTATGTTTGTAGCTGCTGCTGCAGGCGCCAAAACAGCCAAGCATGGCGGCCGCAGCGTCAGCAGCAAATCGGGCAGTGCCGATGTGCTTGAAAGTTTGGGCGCCAACATCAACTTGTCGCCAGAAAAAATTGCACAATGCGTGCAAGAAGTGGGCATTGGTTTTATGTTTGCGCCGAACCACCATCCCGCCATGAAAAATGTGGCGGCATTGCGCAAGGAGTTGGGCGTCAGAACCATTTTCAATATCTTGGGACCGCTGACCAATCCCGCAGGCGCACCCAATATCTTGATGGGCGTGTTCCACTCCGATTTGGTGGGCATTCAAATTCGTGCATTGCAACGCTTGGGTGCTGAGCATGCGCTGGTGGTGTACGGCCGCGATGGCATGGACGAAGTGAGCTTGGGCGCATCCACCTTGGTGGGTGAATTGAAAGATGGCCATCTCTCTGAATATGAAATCCATCCCGAAGACTTTGGCATGGCCATGGCCAGTCACCGTACGCTGCGCGTTGAAACGCCCGAAGAATCTCAAGCTGTTTTGCGGGGTGTTTTGAACAACGAGGCTGGCGCAGCGCGCGACATCGTGATTTTGAATGCAGGTGCAGCTTTGTATGCGGCAAATGTCACCACCTCCATCAAGGACGGCGTTGCTTTGGCGCGCCAAGTCATTGAGTCTGGCGCCGCCAAGCAAAAGTTAGCTCAGTTTGTAGCGTTCACGCAAAAAGGCAGCGCAGCATGAGTGACATCCTGAAAAAAATTGTGGCCGTCAAGCACGAAGAAATAGCTTTGGCGTCCCAAATGAAGTCATTTCAAGCGGTTCGTGCAGATGCTGAAAGCCGGGTTCTCACGCGTGATTTCGTGGGCGCTATTCAACGAAAAATAGCCAATCAAGAAGCCGCCGTCATTGCTGAGATCAAAAAAGCCAGCCCTTCTAAAGGCGTGTTGCGCGCTGACTTTATTCCCGCCGACATTGCGCAAAGTTATGCAGAGCATGGTGCGGCATGTTTGTCCGTTCTCACAGACGTTCAATTTTTTCAAGGCGGCAGCGATTATTTGAAACAAGCCAGAGCCAGTTGTGACTTGCCCGTGCTGCGCAAAGACTTCATGGTCGATGCCTATCAAATTTACGAATCGCGCGCCATGGGCGCTGACTGCATCTTGCTCATTGCAGCCTGCTTGGACGATGCCCAAATGAAGGACTTGGAGGCCATTGCTCGAAGCCTAGACATGGCGGTCTTGGTAGAGGTGCATGACGCGGAAGAATTGAGCCGAGCTTTGAAACTCAAGACACCCTTGGTGGGCATCAACAACCGCAACCTTAGAACCTTTGAGGTGAGCTTGGATGCCACCTTGGGCATGTTGAAAGATGTGCCCGCCGACCGAATATTGGTCACTGAAAGCGGTATTTTGTCGACAGCAGATGTCCAAAAAATGCGGGAAGCGCATGTGAATGCATTTCTGGTGGGGGAAGCCTTCATGCGGGCGGCCGATCCGGGGCAAGCCCTGGCCGACCTCTTTCATTGAAAGCAAGCAGCCAAAATGCGGCTGAATCAAACCGACTTGTTCAGTGAAGAGGCTGCCCGTTTGGTGGTGCCGGCGCCCTCGAATCAGTTGTTGGTGTCTGACTGGCCGCTCAGCACGGCGGGACTGTCAGATTCGTGGCGCGAACTTTTAAGCGACTTTTGGCGCAGCCCTGCGGGACTCATTCTGGACGAAAAGCTGCGCGCCAGCTTGGCGGCGGGGCAAGTGATCTTTCCCCATTCGCCTTATCGGGCCTTGGCGCTCACGCCCTTTGAAAAAGTTCAAGTGGTGGTGTTGGGGCAAGACCCCTATCACGGCCCTGATCAAGCTCAGGGCTTGGCATTTTCTGTGGGGGCGGGTCAAAAAATCCCGCCCAGTTTGCGCAACATTTTCAAGGAAATTCAGCGTGACTTGGGCACTCCTATCCCTTCGGGTTCCCATGCTGGTGCTTTGGAGCGCTGGGCTGAACAAGGCGTGTTATTGATTAACACGGCGTTGACTGTAGAGCAGTCGATACCTGCCAGTCATAGCGATTGGGGTTGGGAAGTGCTCACTGACAATTTTATACAAGCGCTTGCAGTGCACTCAGCGCCGAAAGCTTTTTTGTTGTGGGGTGCCCACGCCCAAAGCAAGGCAAGCCAAATTGAGGCTTTGAATGAGCAGGGTCGGCACTTGATTTTGAAGGCCAATCACCCATCCCCATTATCGGCTTTGCGGCCACCCACCCCGTTCATGGGTTGTGGCCATTTTGGCCAAGTTAACCGCTGGTTAGAGGGGCAAAAGAAAAAACCAATCCTTTGGTAATTTACAGTCTGAAGCTTGCGGGAGCCTTGAAAAAAGTGGCATAATCCGAGATTCGCTGAGGAGGGGTGCCCGAGTGGCTAAAGGGGGCAGACTGTAAATCTGTTGGCTTACGCCTACACTGGTTCGAATCCAGTCTCCTCCACCAGCAAAACTTGCTTTGTGACTGACTTGGTGAATTACTTCGGTAATTGATTTGGAGAGACTGCGGGAGTAGTTCAATGGTAGAACCCTAGCCTTCCAAGCTAATGACGCGGGTTCGATTCCCGTCTCCCGCTCCATTTGTTGTGCTGGGTAAGTCTTGTAAAGCAAGTTCAAAGTTTCGTAGCCCATGTGGCTCAGTGGTAGAGCACTCCCTTGGTAAGGGAGAGATCGCGGGTCCGATTCCCGCCATGGGCACCATAGATTCGAGTAATGGTTTTTTAATGTTTTTTTCGGAGTCGAGAAATGGCAAAAGAGAAATTTGAGCGGACAAAACCGCACGTGAACGTTGGCACGATTGGTCACGTTGACCACGGCAAGACAACTTTGACAGCGGCGATCACCACGGTGTTGGCGGCCAAGTTTGGCG
>Ga0315903_10000839_pt1 | contig 46245 bp, 63 predicted proteins | sample LakEriMetagenome_7_FD_203524 | JGI IMG/M metagenome (GOLD analysis project Ga0315903, IMG submission 203524) | Freshwater fungal communities from buoy surface, Lake Erie, Ohio, United States - Buoy 2 MA119 | ecosystem: Environmental > Aquatic > Freshwater > Lake | place: USA: Lake Erie, Ohio... | reverse complement strand
TGCGATGCCATGATCTACCTTCCTGCCATTTGACCGAATGTGGGACGTGCCCATTCACCTGTCGCGGCAGCGCCGACGACGAAGAACTTGCCAATGTCCGCAGCAACGGTAGCCGGGACCTCTCGGGGGTGGACGTGATCGCTGCGGGCAGCGCGGATACCGACGCCGACCCCGGCGGTGTTCCCCGGCCTGTGGGGGTCGTCAGCGGGGATCGTGGCGTCAGCCAGTTCAAGGCTGCTGCCCTTCGCCCACTCCAGCGCGGCACCCGTCGCGTTGACGGTGAGAACCTTGTCCTTGTCGGTGACCGTGTACGGGGGGATCAGCGACTTCCGCATCACGAAGTCGACGGTGAACTCCGTCGGCTTCCCTGCGACAGGGTTGATCGTCACGGAGGGGATGGTGCCCTCCGTGACTGTGCCCACCGTGAAGACGGGGTTCGGGCCAATGTCGCCCTTATCGCCCTTGTCTCCCTTGTCACCCTTCTCCAGAGTGAAGTCGAGAACCGCTGCACTAGTCGTGCCGCTGTTCACTACCGCCGAGGCGGCTCCTGTAGCCACCGTACCGACCGAAACCGTGGCAGCCGTACCCGTGGGACCGGCAACGCCCTGAACGCCCTGAGGGCCCGTAGGGCCCGTCACGTTGCCAGCGTCCTGCCACACCGTGCCGTCCCACACCCACAGGTGTCCGGTGTCCAGCGTGATGTGACCGTCATCCAGAGCACCCGTAGCGGGAAGCGCAGCAGCGTTTGCTACCGCACCCGTGATGTGGATGCTCGTACCCGCTGCACCCGTATCACCCTTGTCACCCTTGTCACCCTTCGCCCCTTGCGGGCCGATGGGCAGGCCAACCTCCACCATGTACGGGGTGGCGGCAGAGCCGTCACCGGAGTACGAGATAGTCGGGGTAGACCCAGCGGGGAGGGTGACCGAAGTCCAGCCGATGACCGGCTTGTTGCCGGGGATACCCTGCGGACCCTGCGGTCCAGTTGCACCAGCGGGGCCGTTCGTGACGCCCATCGGGACCCACGCCTTGGTGGTGTCATTCCAGTGCGACATCAGCGCGGTGCCCGTGTTGTACCAGATCTGACCGTCAACCGGGTTCGCCGGGGCAGTCGGGGAACCGATCAGTTCGTACGCGGTGAGGACAGCGTCCTTGTCGATCCACAGGTCACCCGTGACCAGTGGCCCACCGATCTTGCCGACCGTTCGCACAGTCGGCGGATTCTGCTCGTACATCGCACCCGGACCCGGATCACCGGGAGGGCCATCAGCACCAGCGATGCCGGGGTACTTGCCACGGGAAGCGGGATCCTTCACGTCGTCGATGAAGTCAGCCCAGTAGTTGTGCTCCTGAAGGTGGCCCTGATCTCCAGCCTTGAAGTGGCTCATCGAATCAACTCCGCTACGTGTGCTTCGGCGTATGGGGTGTGGTCGTCGTCATCGCAGACGACGAAGAAGTCTTGGAACTCGGTGTTGAAGTCGTCCACGTAGTGGACTCCATGGACGGGCGCGGGGATCGCCCTGCGAGCCTCGTCCATGGTCAGGTAGTAGCCGTCGCGACCGACCTCGTAGAGGCGGTCCTGCGGGAAGCCAGCGTCAAGTGCGTCGTTCACTGTGCCAGTGGTGACGTACCGGAACTGCCCGTCGTCCAGTTGGATGTAGAAGCCCTGATGCCCGCCGTTGTACTCACTGTCGAAGTTGACGTGGAACCACTTCTCTGGGCAAGCGGGGCAGTTGCCCTTGTCGTCCGGTGTCAGGGGGTAGGTGATCCCTGAGTGAGTCATGGGGCGGAGCAGTGGCATTAGCCCTCCAGATAGTGAATCGCTTTCCTAAGCAGATCCGGGTCGTCCTTGAACGACCCGAGACCTGTGTTGCACGGTGCACACAGCAGTCCCCTGATGCACTTCCCGCACGTTCTGCTGCCTTCGCAGCAGGAGTGGTCGTGGTCTACCTGCCAGTTCTTGCCCTGAGGATCGTCGCTTCCGCAGAGGAGGCACACGCCTCCTTGTGCCGCGAGCATCTCATCGAACTGGGCTTGGTTCATCTTGTAGCGAGTGAGGAGGTGGTTGTCCCTCATCTGCGCCTTCTTCAGGTGCTTGTTCTTCTCCCACCACATGCGCTGGTAGTCACGCTGCTTCGCTAGATCGGCCTCAGTCTTGACAGCCTTACGCGCTTCGTAGCGACACTTGGTGCACTGCGAGCGTCGACCGTCCTTCGCTCGCTTCTCGGTGGGGAACTTGCTGAGCGGCTTGGTCTCGCCGCACTTCGTACACGCCTTCATGCTTCCTCCTGTGTCGGACCCTCAACGCATCATAGCATCGAGGGTCCGACAGCAGGTTGCTACTTGCTGCTCAGAGCAGCAACAGCGAGGATCGCGTTGTTGTCGTAGACAGTCGCACCGAAGCAGCCAATCCAGCCGAGGCCGAACAGGCGTCCGAACTTGTCATTGGTCGGAGTCACAACAGCGTGCGACTCCTCCACGACGACCTCTCCAATGCCCTCGGGGCCGAAGAAGAGGATGTTGTCCCACGCGGTCTGGGCAGTGCCGACGGGCATCTCAGGGGCAATGTTGATCATGCTGTTGACGTTGCCAACAGTCTGACCCTTGTTCATGCCACGGAACTGCCCGCCTTCGATGAAGGTCACGCCCTCGAACACCCCGACGGTTCCCCGCCAGATGTTGCCGTTCGCGTTCTCCTCCAGATGGGGGTAGCGCCATCCAGCAAGATCCGTGGACTCACGGAGCGAGATGGAGACATCCGGCGTGATGGTCGCCTTGTAGGTGCCATCACCGAACGGAAGGACGCCGAGCGAACGGAAGTGCGCGACGATCTTCCGGATGTGCGCCGGAGTCAGGACGCTACCCGGAGCAGCGGCAACCGCCGCACCACCGAGAGCGGTAGTCGCAGCAGCACCAGCAAGGTCGGTGCCGATGAGGCCGTGACGTCCCGCTGCCGGGTACAACTTGTCGTCGTTCATCTGGCCCTTGCCAGTGAGGCCGATCTTCCCACTCGCGCCTGCGACAGCCTGCCGCACGCCGCCGCCGTTCCACCCACCAGTGAGGGAGAACAGAGCGTTGGCGAAGATCGCGTCCGTGGTGTCGGCCATGTTGCGCCGCACGTACTCGATCTGCATGGGGCTGATGTCCTGCCACGAGAACCGCTTCAGCCGGTTGGTGACAACCGTGCTGTTGCCGTACTCGTCGACCGACACATCCATCTTGTCCTCAAGGCCGGGCAGCGGAACCGCATCGGGATCCGCGTACTCGGAGAGAGGGGTGGTGGCGAGAGCCAGCCCTGCCGCACCAGTGCGGAACAGGGTGACCTTCGAGCCGGGGAACGCAGCATCGCGAACGAGGCTGACCCCGGCGAAGTTGCGGTACATCGGCTCCAGCCGGTTGCGCCAGCGAATGACCTTGTCGAAGGTCTTCTCGATGACGAGCGAACCGTCAGCGACGCCGCCAGCACCGACGAGACCGCTAGCAGCGGTCGGAAAGGCCAGTTCCGTCGACTTGCCGTTGGTGTACAGGTTGCCACCAGCGCCGACGCCAGAACCCGTCAGGGCCGGGCCACCGCCAGCGTGCTGGTCGGCGTTGAGCGAACGACCGGGGGGAGCGGCAGTGCCGCCGCCCTTGTAGCCCTCGCCGTCAGGCGTGGGGGGGGTTGCACCAGAAAGTGCCATAGTATGTTACCTCCAGAGAGAGAGTGGTTAGCGACCGCCGAGCATCGCAAGCAGTTCCTCAGGCGACATCTGCTCGATCTGTGCAAGATCGTTCATCGCTACTGAGGGCTGCCCGCTCTGCTCAAGAGCGGCCATCCGATTGACGTCGCCCGCGTAAGCAGGCTGTGAAGCCTGCTGTGCAGGCGGGGTGACACCGAACACGTCGGCGTAGTCCGCGACCCACTGATCGAGGGCTTCGCCCTCAATGTCCTTGGGTACGAGGTCGGCGATCTTCGGGTTCAGGTTGTAACGCTGAAGCACCTGTCCGATGGACTCGGTGCGGTCACGCTGCGTGTACTCACTGATGCGGCCATTGGCCTCATCGAGCGAGTCCTGAAGTTCCTTGATCTTGGCCCGCAACTTCTTCGGAAGATCCGAAGAGTTGTCAGACTCGTCGAACAGGTTGTACTCGGTGCCAGTCATACTTACTCCCTATTGGTGTCAACTAACTGTTGATTCGCCACACGTCCAGCCCACAGGGGAATGGGTTGAAGAAGTGACTACCGGACTTATACGAGCACAGGGGCCGGTGGATCCTGTGCTGTGTGGAGGTGCCCGGAATCGAACCGGGGTCCAGACTCTTCCCTCGTGGGGTTCTAGAAGTCTGTCGAATCCAATCCACCCCCGCCTAACGGGGAACTAGAGGTCAGGGGCACTCGACTTCCATCTCGTACGACGTCGGCGCACCAGATGGGTTCGTGAACTCGTGGAAGTTTCACAAGACTTCACACTCAAGTTCAGCGCCTGCAACAACAACGGACGCCGTGAGATTTTGGAGAGTGTACACGCGGGTCGTGGCATTGTAGGAGAACGCCACCACGGAGGTGGGCTGGTTGACCCTCATCGCCCTCGGGTTGCCAGTGTAGAGGCCTGATGTGTGGGCGCTGCAAATGTTGAAGGCTAAGCGGTTCGAGCCGGGGCCGTAGTTTGCTGGGAGGGTGAAGTCGCCACCGTAAACCCAAACGTACGTCGTGGGCGCGGGAGCGGCAGGCTCGGCAGCAGCCGGGACGGGCTGCGACGGGTCGTCCACTTCACGGGTGCAGACGAAACCACCCGTGCCGTCGTTTACCCACATCGCCCACGACTCAGACCAGCCCTCGTCACAAGCCACACCCTCAGCCTTGCCGTACTGCTGAAGCCACACCCCAGCATTAGCCACGACAGCCGCCACCAGCGTCAGGGACAGCAAGCCAATCAGGGCCACAAGGAAGATGATGATGCGCCTGCCGTCGCTCATGACCGTTACTGCCCTTTCTTACCGATGCTCAGTGATGTGGCTTGTGAATGGGCAGATCCCCGAACGGGGACCAGTCAGTCCACGTAACCTTCGGGTCCTTCGTCCAGCCCGGAAGGTTCACTGGAACCTTGTCGATCTGGCCTCGACGCTTGTAGTCCACCGAGTAGCCCATGCCGTTACCGGCTGAGATCCAAGCGTGTCCGTAGGTGGTGTTCAGGAGACCGAAGCACACGGCCCCAGCGGGAACATCCTTCGGGAGGCTGCGATGCAGCCGGTTCTTCGGAACCCTCGCGTAGGCGAGTCGAGCAGACGGAGCCCACGGTGCCTGCCCCCACGCCTGACGGGCGGAGGACATGCACATGTGCTGCCAGTTCTGGGTGGGGTGCTTGACCTGATGGTCAAGCCACGCAATCACCTCACTGACGTTCTTACGCATCAGTGGCCTCCTCGTCAGTGTCGTTCTCCTCGCCCTCAACGAAGGGCTCGAAGTCGTGGTCAACCTCTACTGTGTATTCGGGGTCGGGAGTGCTCATGGCTTTGCACCGATCTCGGGCTTGGTGTCGTCGAGGTCTTCTCCGGACTTGATGTTCGCCGGATCCTTCGCCTTCGGCACACCATCCTTGTCGCCGTCGTTGGCGACGGTCAGATTCGGCTTGCCTGTGAGCGGGTTGTTCTGGCCGTTAGCCCGGTCCTGAACCCGCTCCCACTCATCGCGTGCTGCCGCAGTCGTCATGCCATACCTCCTACTGAGCCCTCTTCGCGGAGAGGGAGTTCTTGCTCAGGCCGGACTGGCCTGAGAACCGCGCACGCTCCTGCGACGCGAGACCCTTCTTCTTCGCTGCCGCATCAGCAGCACCAGCCAGACCGAACTGGTCAGTCACCAGTTCGTCTGTGTTCGTTGTGATCCCCGACAGCCGACCGAGGCGGTTGTATGCATCCTCGATCTCAGCCACTGACTGGAAGCCAGCGAGAGCGTTGCCGTACGACCTGCCGTACATGTCATTGCCAGCCACCTGTGAGTACAAGGAGTCCGACAGGGTGAGGCCAGAGTCCTCACCCGCTGCTTCCACCGTCGCGTGCGACTGACGCTTCTCGTACTCCTTCGTCAGGTAGTCGATGGACTTGTCCGGGTCCAGCATGTAGGCAGCCATCTCCGTGTCCGACATGCCCCACACCTCGCGGAGTTCTCGCTTGATGGAGTCGTTGGCGGAGTAGTTGATGTAGTCCTTCGCCTTCTGTGCACGGTCGGCCACCTCAGTGGGCGACACGTCTCCGAGGATCCATTCGGTGATGTCACCGCTGTCCCCCCAGATTCCCTCCGGCAGGCCCGTGAGGGCCTTGCGGTAGCCGTCCTCCAGTGCGACGTACGCAGCCGGATTCGGCTCCGGCTTCGGGGGCTGCCCCGCAGCGAGACGCTTCTTGTTCTCCTCGCGGATAGCCTGCACCGCAGGGAAGCGGGCGTAGTACGCCTGCTGGTAGGTCGGGTTGTTCGACAGCATCATGGCGATCTGGTTCGGATCGGTGTAGCCCTGCGTGATGTAGTCCCACGCACCGCCCCACAGGGCAGACATGCCATACGTGTCGAAGAACGACTTGACGGCTTCCTGATCACGCAGCCGCTGAGCGGTAGCCTCAGCCGCTTCGAGTGAAGTGCGGTTCTCCCAGTACAGTTGCTCCGCCGTCTTGGCTGGAGTAGCGGGAGGGGCAGCGGCGGAGGTGGGAGTTGCGGTCGCAGTGGATGTGCTGGCCTGATCCCATGTCGGGATGTATCCGACTGGTCCACCGGGAACCGAGACCTGAGTAGTGGTGGGAACTCGAATCCCCATCTGGTACTGGTTAGCCATTAGAGATGAACCCCCAGTCCTGTGCCATGCGGGTGGCAGTGGCGATGAAGGCCTTGCTGCCCTTCTCCGTCTTCAACCACTCAGGCTTCTTGCGGATCATCGTGTCGAAGTCCGCGTAACTCATCGGCTTGGGCTTGCCCTTCTCGTCCACCTGACCGATGGCGGACTGAACGTCCGGGTTGTCGAGGCTGATGTTCTCCGCGTCCTCACCCATCAGGTCTGCGTACCGACTGCGGTACGGAGACGTGATCGACTTCATCGTCACGCCAGCCATCAACTGCTCCGCGTACAGTGGGTTCCTGTCAGCAGCCTGCTTTCGGATCCACATGTCCCAGTCGGTCGAAGCCGACTCGCCACGGGCAATCGACTTCGCCACATCCTTGAACCAGCCCTCGTCAAGGGTGATGCCGTTGTCTAGTGCCTGCTTCTTCAGGCTCGCAGTGACCGTCGCAGCCGACCCCTTCGAGGGGTCGATGTACCGGGCCAGTTCGTCCATCATCATGCCCTTGCGGTTGTCGTTCATCCAACCGCCGAAGATGTACCGCTCACCCCATGCTGCAAGTTCAGTGTCAGGGATCTCAGCACCCATCGAGGCAGCGATCCGCTGCACCGTCTCGGCTGCCTGATCGACCTGATCCTCCCAGTTCTTGCCGCCCTTCTCCTTGGCAAACCACGCCTCAGCGGCGTAGGAGGATTCCTGAGATCCGTACCACTTGGTGCCTTCGAGTTCGATGCTGAACTTCTTGTCGTCCCAGCCTTCCTTCACCGCCTGCTTCAGCAACTCGCGAAGTTCAGGAACACCATCCACGACCCGCCATGCGGTCTCGTAGTCCATCTCCAAGACATCCCACGAGATGTCATCCTGCCGGAGGGTCTTGTCCTTCTGGTTGACGACGCCGTCGTTGTTGTAGTCACCCTCGATGGTGGAGGTGGGGGCTGCATCCGGCAGCCCGTTATTCTCCAGCGGAGCCGTCGGATCGTACGGAGCGATCTGCGCGTTGGGATCCAACTTCGCGGTCTTGCCTTGGAAGTACGGCACGGCCCAGCCGAGGTACTGCATCCCTGCTTCGTCGAGGGTCATCGTGGTGGGGACGCCATCGTTGGTGTGCGTCGTCGAGATGAGCGGCTCACCGTTGGCGTTCTTGCCCACGACCACGGCAACGTGGCCTGCGGGCTTGCCGGTACGCCAGTACACCAGTGCCCCGATGGGCGGGTTGCGGTCACCGTCACGGCGCAGGTTGGCTGGGGTCTTGCCCCAGTGCACCAGTGCAGACTCGTAGCCCGAGTGAGCCTGACCGTAGACGTTGGCAACGTAGCGGTCACACAGACCCGACCACGTCCTGCCAGAACTGGAAGCCTGCTGAGCCCACTGGGCAGCCTGCTCCCAGTTCCTGCTGAGGTTCGCCATTACACCAACCTCTCCTGAGTCTTCTTCGCCAGCGTCTGGGCGAAGGCATCCATGTACGTCGTGGCGGCTTGGTACTCCGCGTAGCCATCCTGTGCACGGGCGTACTGGTCGCCAAAGTTCTGCGCGTCGAAGCCACCCTTCTGGGTGGTGGAGTAGGACGAGGACGTCCCACCCTCCGACGTTGTGACAGTGGAGTTCTGTGTCTGGATCTCCGGGTTGGCTCGCTGGTTCTGGTTCAACAGCCCGAGGAACTGCGCCTGCTCAGCCTGTGTCGCGCGGCGACCCAGAGCAGTGGTCAGCGCCGCATCCACGATGCGGTTCGCCTCTCCACGGTTCGACAGGCTGACGGTCTTGTTGGTGTACGAGTTCGTCTTTGTCCCGTAGCCATTGTCCGAGCCAGCCTTGTTCACCAGATCGCCGGGGCTGACGCCCGGGGCGTTGCCCGACAGGACGTCCTCGATAGAGACAGGCTTCCCCGTCTTCCATGTCAGGTACGCCGCCTGCTCCGCAGCAGAGCGGAACAAGCCGTCGTACTTCTCCTCGTTCTTGCCTAGCAGTTTGATCAGCAGTTCACGGACAGGGTCGTCTGCGAACTTGATGTACGAGCCCGGGGCGAGCAGTTCTTCGTACTGAGCGGTGCTGGCACCAGCGTTCTGATCTAGGGTGCTGCCCACATAGGCGGGGCTGCCGTTGGATACGCCGACCAAAGTCGGGTATCCCACGCGGGTCTGCTGCTGGGCGAGAGTGACGTACGGGTCGTACGCATTCAATGTGCCCGCACCAGCGGCAGCCTGCGCCTTGGCGATAGCACCAGCGAGATCGAATCCCATCGCGTTTGCGGCACCATTGAGGAAGCCTCCAGTGGGTGCGTTGGGGTCGGTGACCTGACCACCAAGGCTCTTATCATCGGCTGTCACTGCCATGTCAGCCTCCGTACTTCTTGTCGGGAATGGCCTTCAACTTGTCAGAGCCGAAGAACCGTGAGTGCATGTTGATGAAGTCACCGCCGGGATCCAGCGAGGAGCAATACTTGACCAACTCCTCGTAGACCAAAGCAAGGTCCGCGTTTGACTTCGCCTCGATGTTGGACGAACCGTCGGGCAGCGTGGCCCGACGCTGGAGTTCAGCGATGATGGCATCCCGGTTGTACTTGAACTCCACCACCGACTTGGCGTAGGTGGTGTCGCCGTGAGAGTCCATCCACTGCTTGTTGTTGACTAGCGTGTCCAGTGCCTTGTCGGACCCCATGGAACGCGAGCCGTTACTATCGTTGTAGGCCACGAACCACGCCGGGTACTGCTTGCCGATGGCCTGAGCGGCCTGACGCTTCACCTCGGTGTAGACGTCATGGGAGATCTGCTTCGCCTCGTACAGCGGTTCCAACTGGTCGTTGATCTTGTTCCACTCGTACCAGCCAACCTGCTCATGGACATCGAGGATCATGTCTCGACGGTTCGTCGCACCAGCCCTGATGGTCTTGTTCGGAGCACCCTCGATGTGGCGGTTGAACTGCCATGCGTACACAGCCGGGTCGAAGCCCTCTTCGTTCCCGGCGTTGGCGAACGGTCGAGTAGCCATGGTGATGTAGGACGCATCATCACCGATGCTTGCCAGACCAGCCATCAGTTCAGGGTTTGCGTCGAACTCCTTGAACTCACCGACGTTGGCACCCATGCCAGACGAAGAGCCGGACAGGCTCTGAGTCATGGCGTAGAACTGGGGACCGTACATGGTGAGGAACTCGTTCTGCGCAGCCTTGTTCGCCCCGTCCTTGATGGACGGGTCGTTCGGGTTGGAGTCCTGAAGGTCGTAGAACTTCCGCTCGATCCTGCGCCACTCGTCAGAGTAGAACTTGTACTTCGACTGGAAGCCGACAGCAGTCGGCGAGGTGAGGGACACGGCGATGCGGAACTTGAAGAAGTCTGACGCTTGATCAGTAGCGTCGAGGAAGGACGGAGTGGGGCCAGTGCGTCCACTGATCTCCCAGTCGACAATCATGTCCCGGTAGATGGAGTTGGTGGCGTTCGAGAACGCCGCCGAGTCCATGCCCCTCATGCCCTGAATGGCCCTCTGCACCGCAGCCGGAGTCCAAGCCTCCGTGGCTGCGTCGATGAAGTCCTTCTCCTTGGTGGGGCCGAAGGGGAGGATGGCGTCGTAGAGCGGGCCAGTTAGTTCGCCAGTCTCCAGAGTCGTTGCCCAGTCGGGCTTCAGCGAGGCAATCCAGTTGGACGGCATGGCAACCAGCGGGCCAAGGCCGGGGATGAAGAACGTCTCACCCTGAAGCAGCACGTCAAGGCTGCCCTTGGAGATGGACAGGGTGGAGTTGCCACCCGTAAGGAACGCCATCTTCTCGGCAATGGCGGGAGTCAACTGGATGACCATGTTGCCGTCGTCCGCACCAGTCCACTTACTGGTCAGGTTCTCGATGAAGGCTGGGATGCCGTTGCCCTCTTGGCTGGCGCTCTTGACCGGCTGGCCGTTCTCGTCTTGGTACATGCCCATCGAGTTCGGGGCGTTCCACACCATGCCGTACCGGACGATGTTCTGCGGGTTCTCCACAGGGACACGGCCCAGCCAGTACTTCATCGACGAGAACCACGCCGGGTAGAACGGCATGATGAACCGCATGGCATGAGCAGGCGTGCTCATGCGTGTGATCGAGTACAGGGTCTCGTTGGTCTGCTTCAGGGCGTAGGCCTTAGATGAGTGCATCATCCGGCTGATCTGCTCCTCGGTGAAGCGACCGTCCCAGTCACCCTTCTTCCCCAACTGCTCGCCGAACAGGTCCACCTGACGCTGCATCTCCTCGCGCCAGCGGGCGCGGAAGAACGGATGACGCACGAGGTGGTTCTCCGGCACGGTACCCAGCGCGTGCATCACCGCAGAGGTGACGCCACGGAACTCCGTCTGCGACTTGTGCACGGAGCGGAAGCCACGGATCGAGGGCAGATCCCCACGCCACCCCAACTGCTGACGCAGCCACATCGGGCTGACGTCGTTGTTGGCGAGGAACTCGCGCATCTCCCCGTCTGGGACAAAGTCGTTGATGACAGAAGAGGACTCCTCGATTGCTCCACGAGTCCACTCTGCCGCGACCTCGGACAGCGTGTCCTCGTCGATAAGGTCCTTGTCCATGTCCACGCCAGCCTGATCCCGCACCCATGCACGACCACGGGCCGTCTTCATCAGTTCGTCGAAGACCTCGTCTTCTGTCTTCCCGGACAGCAGCATCTGCATGACCGGGTCGTTACGCCAGAAGCGGTTGATCTGCTCGGACAGGACCTCGAAGTAGCCGTCCTCACCGGGGACGAAGTTCTTCGTCTCGGTCGTCTTCTGGAGACGACGCATGTTCCGGTCGGAGTAGCCCATCAGATCCATCATCACGCGGCGGTCGGAGCCCGACAGCGTGGCCCACATCTGGCCCTGCTCTGCGTCAGACAGGGGACCGCTGACAGTTAGTTCATCGTCGAGGTGCTGGGAGCGGAACCGCTCCTCACCTGTGCCAACCTTGGCCTTGACCTGACCACCCTTGGCGCGACGCTTGCCGAGGCGGGCCTCCAACTTGGCGACCAGAGCCTTGTTCTCCTCCTCGGCCTTGGACAGCCGTCCACGTGCAGCCTGCGCTTCCTGCATCACCTGAGACCGCTCGGCCAGCAGGGTCTGGAGCGTGTCGTCCTGCGAGGCGAGGAAAACCTGACGCTGGGCGATCTCGTCAGCGTCGAGCATCGCCCCGTACATGGAGCCGGTCTGCTTCCCACCGATGAGTTCGGAGATTGTCTTCGTCTCACCCTTGGCGGTAGCCACGTGGGTGTGGTTGTTGACCTCCATCCACCGAGCGAGGGCAACCTTACCTTTCTTGCTCAGCGACTTGGTCTCGCCAGCGAGGTACTTCGAGACCTCGTCGTTGCGGGTCATGTTGTACAGGTCACCCGGGTGCATCCCTTCCGCGCTGAACACTCGCGTGTTCTGCTTCAGGGTCTCCCCCCACATCTGGTCAGCGACGTCGTCGCCGTAGTCGCGACCAACCAGAGAGGACGGCAGCACCGTGTCGGCAGACTCAGAGGCAACCGACATGCGGTCAGGGTTGACAATGAGGCGGTAGCCGGAAGGCGAAGCCGAGTCAGGCAGAAACACTCCACCGCGACCCGACTCGTTCATGTACTGGGTCATGGCACGCATATGGAAGTCGCCCATGCGGGAGGCGTCCATGCGTGCTGCATCGAACGGGGTGGCGTTCTTCAGAATCTTCAGGTTGCCCTTGTCAGTCCGGATCTTGTCGTTCAGGGCGTGGAGGCGGTTCCGAAGACGCTGCACCTCCATCGCCTCCTGAGTCAGGGACTCAATCGGGACGAGATCGTCAGGCTCGGCGTACCAGATGAAGACGTTGTGGGCTTCGTTCCCGGTGCGCGACCCACCCTCATGCCGAACGCCGAGAAGGCCGCGCTTCACAAACGCATCCATCCACGCCTTCTGCACGTCGTAGGCAACAGTCAGGCCGTCCTCAGCAAGTTCGTCGCCGCGACCTATTTTGGCGATGTCTGCTGCATCCCCGATCAGGCCCTTGGCCTCGGCGTAGTGGATGGATATGTGGTAGGTCATGGCGACCCGCAGGGTCTCAATGCCATTGTCGTACGCCTGCCCGTTTAGTTCACCGGCAGCGGCCATCGGCATCATTTCTTCGACCTCGCCCCAGACGTTGTCATCGGCGCGGACATCCAGCCCAAGGGACTCAGCCATGTCGTCGTAGATGCCGCGCATCTCGTCGGCCAGAGCCCACGAGTCAGCGTCAGTCTCCAGCCCAAACGTGACGGGGAAGTAGTCCTCATCCATATTGAGGAATCGGGTCTCGTCTTCCGGGTCGTGAGCAACCATGTACATGACAGGTTCACCGTCGCCTCTGATGCCACGGTTCAGGATGTACTCGCCCGCCACTCCGGGATCCTGCGTCGTGTAGAAGCCCATGCCGTGCAGGTTCTCGACGTTTTCCTGCGTCTTCGGCGGGATGATTGCGATCCGGTCACCCGGGATGCGGGTACCCCCGTGGAAGGAGAAGCCCCACTCCATGATGTCGTTGGCCTCAGGCAGGTCCCGCCAGAAGTCGGGATCCTGCAACTTCTGCCACATTTCGTCGTAGGCAGCGGTGTACTCGTCCTCCGCTTCCTTCTGCTTCTTGGGTGTACGGGCCAGCATCTTCTCCACGGACTTCACCACGTGCGAGTCGATGAGCAGGCCCTTGTCCTCGAACCACTTCACCATCTGCGGGTTGGTCATGCTAAGCCGCTTGATCATCGCGTTGAATGCGAGGAGTTCGTTGAAGAACGGATCCTTCTCGGCCATGTCGAGGATGAGGTGCATCTCCTCCAGTTTCCCCAGAGTGGAACTGCGGGTGCTGACGATGCCCAAGTCTTGGAACAGCAAGTCAAGGTGCTTGTCGAGAGCCTGCCGATCAGCCCCGCCGTAGGGGAAGGAGACCGCGTCCTCAGCAGTCGCCGCTCGGACTGCGTCCAGCGACTCCTGTTCGAGGGTGATCTGACGAGGGCGAAGGTCCAGCATGTCGCCGTACACCGTGGCCCGTACATGGGTGGCGTACTTGGCGTTCGCCTGCTTGATGACGGCGAGAGCGTCAACGTCCTCGACAGCCACATCGGTCAGGTCGTGGACACGGTAGACGGAACCGTCGCCGTTCACGATCACCACGTAGTCGCCGTCGCGCATTGCGCGCTCGGCTGCACGGAACTGCGCCCTGCTGTACAGGTCGATGACCTGCTGGCCGACGTCAGCCCCAGCATCTATCTGGGCGCGGAGGTTCAGCAGTTGCTGGTTCTCCGACGCACTCAGCCACGCTGAGTAGCCAGCATCCAGTTCGTCGTAGTCGCCAGCCTCAGCCAGTTCGTTGTACTGGCCCGGACCACCAGCGACCTCATCGAACATCGAGGTGATGTTCTCGTCAGCGGTGGCCTGAGCGGCGAAGGACTCTTCCTCGTCCGTGAACGCGGTGACCTTGACACGGTCACGCCGTGGCTTCTTGGTGAGTGGCTCCACGAAACGGGGCGGGATGATGACGGACATGCCGCCACGCATTGCATCGTCCACCCGGCCACGCCACTCCGTGTCGATGTCCTCCCACACGGCACCAGCCGTGGTGTGGTGGATGTCGCGGCGGTTCTCGGTCTCCTCGATCCGGGCCTGCTTCTCCACCTTCGCGCGACGGGCAGCGATCTTCTCGTCCAGCGCCGAGAGGCGCTGCTCGCTGTCCACTGCTGTCGCGTGGATCTTGGAGGCTGACTCCTGTCCAGCCTGAAGTTCGCGCACGGCGCGACGCAGGCTGCCATGAGTGAGGAGACGCTTGGCGTTGCCGAAGGTGCGGTCGATTGCACGGCCACCCTGCTGACCCCAGCGGAGCAGAGCCTTGTCGGACTCGTCGATGCCGCGTGTTCCCATCTTGCGATCCACCAGCATTCCGATGGATCCGTAGGACGCGAGTTCACGCAGCCAACCCTCAGCCACGTTGCGCTGGGTGTAGCCCAGACGCATCAGGACCAGCGGACGCCACACGGCGTCCAGCGCACCAGCGAAGGTGTCACCACGCTTGCCGGTCTTGGCGGAGAACGAGCCCTTGTCGATGCGGACGACCTTCTCCAGCCAGTCGAAGTCCATCAGGTAGAAGTTCTCTGCCATCTGGGACTGGAGTTCCAAATCATCCAGTGCGACCTTCGCCTCCGGCATGGCGACGATGGTGCCGTTGTCGTCGAACCAGCCGTGACGCTGAAGCGTGTGCACGACGGTGGTCTTGGTGTCCCGGTACTTCGCTGCGATGTCGTCTAGTTGACGACGCTCGATGCCGTAGTACGCGGCCATGATCTCCATGGCCCGGTTCTCGAACCACGTCATCACTGCGCGACGCTCGTTGGCACTCTTGGCCTGCACCATGCGACGGTAGAAGTCGTCGCGGAACTCGATGACAGTCTCGACCTTGATGCCCTCGGCCTGATCAGCGGCGCTGCGAGCCTTCATGGTGACGTCCGTCCCCTGCCGGGACAGGACGCGGAACATCTTGGTCGCGCCGAACATAGCGTCCGCCTCGGCGAAGATGTCGAGTGCATCGTCGCCGTTGTCGGACAGGTTGACGACGCCGTTCTGGCGCATCGTCTTCATGTAGCCGAGGGAGGACTTGAACACCATGATGGGACGACCGAACGCCCCGCCAGCCTTGTACGAACCGACAGCCCAGTTGCCACCGGAGATGGCGCGGTTCGCTGCCTTCTCTGCGTTGGCTTCCAGCCGGGCCACGGAGTTGGGGCCGTACTGGAGTCGCGAGAGGCGCAGCCCGGAGAACTGGATGTCGGAAACGCCAGCGTTGCGACCACCGAAAGCCTCGATGGCACCGCGCAGCGGTGCGTTCTCCTTCACTGCCTGCTGGTAGACCTCGTCCATCTGGGCGATGGCTGCCTCGTCGATGCCAGCGGCGCGAGCCCGCGCCTGCATCCCAGCCACGTCACCAACGGAGAAGCCCATCATCTGCTCAGGCTTCATGTCGAAGATCGCCCGGTAGTGGTCGATCTCGCTCTTCTGCATCTTCAGGGCGTCCATCGCGATGGCGTCCGCTGCGAAGAGTTCGTCCATGGCCTGTACGTCACCAGCGAAGGCGCGGAACGCCTTCACCATGGTGTCGTAGTCCTTGATGTTGCCGAGCACGCGGGAGACCAGCAGCCCGTTGTTGGACGCACGTGCCACTTCGTGGCGTGCGACCTTCTTGGCGTCCAACTTCATGAGCGATTCCATGAGTTGACCAGCCGCTGTGCGCTGCGCTTCCACCGTCTTCACGGTGCCGTCGATGAGGGTGACCTCTGCGGCGTCCTGCCCTGCCTTCCACGCAGCGTGCTGTGCCGTCTGCGTGGCGAGGGTGTCGAGGTCGCCCAGCGACTCGAAGGTCTGTGTGAACAGAGAGCGGCCAGCGTGACCAGCCACCTTCGCGGCGATGACATCGACACCGATGTACCACTGAATCGCGGCGTCAGAGGCACCAGAGATCCACCGGCCAGCGCCTTGGTTGAACGCTGACTCGCGCTCGTGGTAGTTGAAGATGTCGAACTCGGAATACAGGCCGGAGGCCCACGAGAACAGGCCACGGCTGTTCGCCGGGTCCTTCAGCGCAGCGTTGGTGTCAGCGATGATGGCCTTGTCCCACTCGGCCCACTGGTCACCCGGCACCACGAAGTCGATCATGTTCTGGGCGGAGCGACCGACCGTGAGGGAGATCGCCTGACCAGCGGTCACGGAATTCTGCACCATCACCGGCTGACCCGTTGCTGGGTCGATGATCTCGTTCCCGAAGCCGTCCTTGACGGCTTCGTCCCCACCCCACATCATCTTGAACGTCTGCACGACGTCCTCGGGCTGGAAGCCGTCACGCAGAAGCGGGTTCGCAGCCTTGTCCAACTGGCCGGTGTTGTTCGCAATAGCGCCCTGATACAGCAGCGTGGTGCCGCCAATGCCCGTGTTCAGAGCACGGGTGCCCGTGTCAAGGGCGGCGATGGTGAGGGCAAGTGGAGCAAGGACCGGGCCAGCGATGGAGAGGGCCGGATTGCGCAGGTCGGCACCGAGGCGGGCACCAGCGCCGAGCACGCGGGGATCTTCCAGCGGCTTGGCGTAGGTGGAACCAGTTGTCAACCTGCCATTGGAGGCAGCGACCGGGGTCATCGAGTTGACCGCGTGCTGCAACCCGGCACCTTGGACGGTGCCAATGTCCTGCGAACGCCCCATGATGAAGCCGAGGCCGGTGGAAGCGGCGTCGGTGACCGTATCGACGGCGGTCTCCCACCACGCCTTCTCCTCTTCCACCACCGGCTCGGGTGGGCGGAGGGTTGCACGCCAATCGTCGGCGGGCCTAACCATTCTGGTTACCGCCGATCTCATCGAATAGGGCGTCCCGCTCCTCAGCGGAGGGGTACGGCATCTTCGCCAGAGCCCAGATGAGGGGCGTGTTCTGGAGTCCGATCCTGTCGACTCCAGCGGCGATGTTCTTCACGAACGAGGTGTCGCTCAACGAGCGCCTCGCAGGTAGCGGACGAAGAGGCGGAACGACTCAGGAGTGTCCTCGGCCAGTGCCATCTGCTCCATCTGGGGCAGGTACTTGGCGATCATCTTCGTGTCAGCGTCCACCACAGTGCTCTTGCCGCCAAGGGCGGCGCTTCCCGCGCCGGGGCCGTAGTCGGCACCGTCGGTCAGCGGGACGTCGGGCTGCTGTGTGGGTGCGCGCATAGGGGTTGGAGGCATGGCTGCGGGTGCTCCGGCCATCGGGGCTCCGGCCTGATCGGCTTGGAACTGGGCTTGCTCTCCGTATGCGGCATCGGGGAGATCCATCGCTCCCTGTGCTTGCATGTCGGTACGCATCGACATGGCTCCCGGTGGGGACATGGGCATACCACTGCCGTTGAATCCACTAGATCCACCAGCGCCTGCCATTGTCCACCTCCTCTTCGGGGACTTCGACGTCCTCGTCAGCGTCCTCATCGACGTCTTCGTCAACGTCCTCGTCGATGTCATCATCGATGTCATCGTCGATATCGGTACGGATATAGCCCGTCTCGATGGCTTCCTTCAGCACCTGACCCAGCAGTTCGTGGGTACGCGCCATCATGTCGTGCACGAGATCGGGGCTGTAGCCGTTGCCTTCGGCGGCGATCATGGCGAATGCGTCGCCGACGCCTGCACGGATGACAATGTTGTTTTCCTTAGCCATGGCTACAGCCCCTTCTCGTTACTTGATGGGTCCGCTGGAGACGGGACCGCCGAGGCTGTGCTCGCCTGCGAACAGGCCGACCACCTCGCCGTTGCCGGGGCTACCGGCAGTTGGCATACCAGCGTCGATCACGGTCGGTACGGGACCTTCCATGACATGACCGCCCTTGTTGGTAAGACCGAAGTCTGCTTCACTCATGTGCTTCCTCCTCCCGGCCTCTAGATCGGTGACTGTCGCATGGTGCGAGCACTCATGCTTCCCTTGCCACTGCTGCCCAACTGAGCAAGCAGTTGCATCATGTTCTGGCCCCCGGGTGGCTGACCGCCACCGCCGGGCATTGGTGCACCCCCGCCGGGGGCTTCGCCCATACCTTGGGGTTGAGCCTCGGGTGCTATTGGGCCTTGTGCTACCTCGGCGGGGGTGGGCTCGGGGGGCTGGAAGGCGGTCTCAATCGCCTTCTCGATGGGGACGCCCTTCTTGCGGGACTCAATCATGGAGGCGAGCGCCTTGATGACGGTGACAGGGTCACCGCCCTGCTCAGCCATGGCGGGAATCGCCTGCGCGTACTGCTGTGCACCCATCATTGCGGCGTCGCGGAGTTTCTCCACGTCGATCACCTTCTCCTCCTCCGTCACATTCATGTTGACGGGGAGGTTGCGGCGGACGAACGACTTGGAGACGAGGCCGGGGCCGAGTGCTTGAAGCATCCACACGAGTGCACGGTTCGGGTCGAGGCCAGCCATGACCCCGTACTCCTGCGTGACGGTGTACTTCCCGTTGATGTCCTTCGCCGGGGTGTACGTCAACTCGTACGGCGAGCCGTTCACGGAAGCGTGAACGTCCTTCTTCAGGGTGGGCCAGTATTTCTCGTCCACTTCAAGGGCGATGCTGAGCGCCTCGGAAATCGACTCGCCCAGCATGGCCTGTGCCACCTTGATGCGCTGGTCGAAACCACCCATCAGGGCCTGCACACCGCGACCCGTGACCACGGATCCGTCCACCTGACCCGCCCGTGCCTCCGGGAACCGGGCACCGAACTTCAGTTCGTCGTCCAGTGTCCGGTTCTCGATCATCGCTGACTGCGGGAGTTCCAGCGATACACGTCGAATGCGCTCAGGAGACTGGCTCCTGAGGATGGCATCCGGCCCGAACGCGAAGTCCTGCACGTCCTGCGGAACGGCGATGGGCGCTTCGACCGCCTTCTGCGTCGCTTCAAGCGACAGCAGAGCGAGTCGGGCCTTGGCGGCGTACACCCACAGGGTGTCGTCGAACTGGCCGCGCGCCTCACCGTCCAGACTGGGCAGTTTCGCGATGGAAACCGGGATGCGCCCGATCTCGTTCGGGGTGACACTCAGCACCAGCGCGTCGCGCTGGGGCACGAACAGGACTGTCTTGTCCCTGTCCATCCACTTGATCACATCTACCGTGGGGTCGTTCTTGCCGACTCCGTAGTATGTACCCGCGATGGAGGAGTCTTTTGAGAGCAGAGCCTCATGCTCCGGGTACATGGCGATCAGTGTGGAGATCCGGTGCCGCATGACGCGGCTGTAGGAGACCAGTTCGCCCCAACGGTCTTCCTCGAAGTACGTTCCCATGCACTCATCTACGTGAATGTGGGGACGCTGGGAGTCGAAGTTGGCCTCGACGCGCAGCGGGACGAAGCCGTACGTCACCATCCGGTCGGCTGCGGTCACCAGATTGGTGCCCAGCCGGGATGAGTAGGCGAGGTAGTTGATGATGCGGGACAACTTGTCCTGCTTGGAACGCTTGGACTCGTCAAGCACAGAGTCGCCAGCAGCCGAGAGCGTGGGCAGGACGCCCACCATCTCGGCAGTGTCCTTGGCAACGACGTCGATGAAGTTGGCGATGACAGGCTTCGGCCAGTCTGAGGGGAAGATCCCCTTGAAGACCTGCTCCGCATGGCCGGTGCGAATGAGAGCAACGGCCTTCATGCGCTGGTCGCGGTCTACGTTCTTGCGACGGGTGACCTCGACGCGGTCAGCGAGATTCTTGGCGAACTCAGCCACTCGCCACCTCCTCTAGATCCATGCTGCTTGATTCTGCTGCTGCACGTCGTCGAGATTGACGACGTACCTACGGTCCAGATCCCTCTGGCTGGTGAACCCCGAGGCCTTCGCGAAGAAGTTCCTCTTCGAGACTGTCTGGATCACCTCCCGAGCCCGGGTCTCCGCGAACCACAGCGCCATGACAGTGTCCTGACGGCGGTTCTTGGTCTTCACCAGCGGCGACCAAGCGATCAGTTCCTCAACCAGCATCTTCACTCCGTACGACTGGGTAGACGGCAGGGAGATCAGGTTGTCGCCCTGATGCCTGCGGATCGTCTGCACAGTCGCCACCGAACCGAACAGCGGGGCCATCGAGGCCACGCCGAAGTCCGGATCCTGCTTGTTGCTGCCCGTGTAATGGGGCTTCAGGGTGATGCCCTTGTTCGCCAGAAAGCGATTCAGTTCCTCGTCATACACGAGGAAGCCTTGGAAAGCGTTCGTCTCGATAATCCACTCATGCGGCTTGTACATCTCCGTCATGTCGTAGATCAGGTCACGGATCATGGCCGGTGTCGGGCCGGTCATGACCTTCACGTCCAGCACGTACCTGTTCCCAGTGGCCTTGTCGACCGCATAGGCGACCGCCGCCGTGTTCCCGGCGATAGCCGGGTCCATCGAGCAGATCCGGTAGAAGCCCTCCACCCGTTCCGGGTGGCCCTTCAACTCCGGGTTCAGCGGTCCAGCCTTGCGCATCCCATCCACGGAGCCCTGCACGCAGACCGGGTCGAACGTGGAGTCCTCCTCCACGCCCACGTTCTGGTACACGAGGCTCCACTTGCGGGGGCCGACCTCGTTGCGGACCCGCGCCAAGCGGGATCCGGTCCAGCGGGGGTAGTCCCCATCCTCGTTCGGCTCATCCGCGTCAGTGAACGGCATCTCCGACCACGGCCACAGGGTGCGCCAGTCCTCCTCGGACTCCGCATACTCCAGCACCGCTGGCATGACGAGGCTGGTCCACGGGACCAGACCGTCCGTGTAGTGCTCCTCGTTCAGCAGTTCCGAGTACAGGTCCGTGGACGCCACGCGGGTGCCCACCACCAGCAACTGGCCCCCCGGCCCCAGCCGGGTGCCGACTTCCTGCCGGATCCACTCCATCTGCTTCGGCCACTCGCTGGCGTTAGCCAGCGTGACCGCGTCATCGACAATGATCAACCCTGCACGCGCGCCGTATACCTGACCACCCATGCCCAGTGCTTCCGCATTGGGGTCCTTGTCGCCCGTGTCACGGGAATCCCCACCGAGGTAGATGCGGGTGGCGGACCACTGGTCCGCATCGGCCTTCCAGCCATCCACCGGGGCGAACGCCAACTGAAGATCCGCGTAGCGGGGATGAGTCAGGCGCTGCTTGATGCCATACAGGATCTTCTTCGCCATGTCCTGCGTCTTGGAGATGATCATGATGGACAGCGTCGGGTCCTTGATCATCCTGTACGTCGCATACGAGATCGAGACCGTCATGGTCTTCGCGTGGTTGGGTGGCACGTTCACCAAGATTCGTGTGTGCCCTGCCGACCCTCGCGAATACTGCATCGACGGATGCAGCCATGACGGCTCCCGGCCCTCCAGCAGGTCAATCATGTTCCGCTGGTGAGGCCAGACCCTGATGCCGAGGTACTTCTCGGCGAACTCCTCGAACTCCCCCGCATCCTGCTCACGCATGTCGGGACTGTTCACCATGCCCCGCACCTTGTCGACCAGTGCAGCGAAGTCCTTGTCCTTGCGCCGCTGCTCCTCGTACCACGAGCGGGAGCGGCCTACGATCTTCAGCCCGTCAGCGATGTTGGACCCCTGCCTCAGCAGGTTCACCAGATCGGACTTGACCTTCTCAGCCGGGCGGTTGTCCCGGCGGTGTGGGTTCGCCACGGACACCTCCTCAAGGCTCTACCCAGTACATGAACCTTGCAGAGCGGCGAGATGTAAGTCGGCGAGTGAAACTCGCCTAGCAGCCGGGAGGGAGTAAGCCCGACCGGCTGTACCCTGCTCGTCCGATGATCGGACAACATTCCCCCGACCACCGCCAAGGTGGGAGGAGGGGATCGACTGGGGGAACCTGAGGGGCAACTCCGTTGCCCCGAGGAGGGGGTTCAAGGGGCTCATGGCCCCTCTCACCCCCATCAGACGAGCGTAGTGAGGACCGTCGTCGGGACTCGCTTCGCTCGTCCCTCTTAGGTGGACACACCTCTTGGAACCCCTATAAGAACATGATCCTAGCCGAAAGGACCTTTGTAACGAACTGACACACATTGTTACCAAGTTGTAACCAAACAGGGTAGTTATCCCCAAAAAACACAACAGTTATCCACACCGGGCCACCACCGGGCCACCACCAATGGTGAATATTTCTGGAGGGACTGGTGGGTACTCGCCCCCCCCACCCCCATTCAACAACCCCCGGGTCTGTCCGACTCGTCCCATTCGTCCCGATGCGAACTTGCATGGCAGTACGTGTCTCATTCCTGCGCATAATGCCCACGATGAGCCTGCTCATGCGCCCCCGTGCCGACAGGCAGCACCCCTCGAACCGTGTCCGATTCGCCCCAACCTGTCTGCTTTTGCCCTCTTTGTGCCTCTCACTGCGCGCAGTTCTGCGCGGGGTGATGCGTGAGCACGCGCATCATCCCCGCATCATGCGAGTCATGTGCTGGTGATGTGCAGCCGTGCACTTGGGCGTGCTCGCACCACGGCTCGCAGTTCTGCGCAGGGTGGGAGTTGACCCCGAAAATGGGGGGTGTGCTACGCTTCGGCCATCGAATCGTCATCCCGGCGGTTCGGCCCAACGAACGAATGGAGCACGACATGAGCACCACTACGTACCTCGATGTCCTCGCCAACATTGCCGCTTCTGGCGCCGATGGCATCCGCTACGCCACCCTTGCTCGCTCGGCGAAGCGGCACGTCACGAGCCTCGCTGCCGACGGCTTCGTGTTCTCGTACCTCCCCTCCGGGGAGTTCACGACTTTCGACCATCCTGAGGCGATGGCTTGCCTCACTGAGGATGGCGGCGTGTACGTCGAACTCATGCAGGAAGGTGGCTTGATCGCTGCCGACGTGTACAGCCAGCCCGTGAGCAGGCTGCCGAAGGCCAACAAGTCGAAGCGTGGCAAGGTTGCCGCGGCGACTCGCAAGGTCCGTCAGGAGGCCGCGGCTCCCGTGGTCGAGGCGGAGCCGGTGAGTGCACGTAAGCCGAAGGCCCCGAAGACGGTGCCGACGGCTACGGAGTCTGTCGTCGTGAGCCCCGTGCTCCCGTCCGGCGAAGCCGCCGGGCGTCGTGTGCCGGGAAATGCCAAGGGTGACCAGATTGTGGCGACCCCGGCGGAGCCGTCGCTGGCGGACGTCATGGCCCTGCTCACGCAGCAGGCTGCCACGATCTCGGCTCTCAAGGCGGTCGTCCTCGCCTAGCAAGGCCTGAGCACGCTCACTGCGCATCGTCCTCCGGACGGTGCGTGGTGGGGGCTGCTCAGTCCGAACCAACCGAACGAAGGGAATTGCATCATGCTTGCAGACATGTCCACACGGTCTACGACTACTGCGACCGACTCTCACAAGTCGCTCTCAGATCTGGGTGTGCGTGAGGGTGACATTGCTGGCACGTTCGCCATGGACTGTCCCGTGTGCTCGGATGGCTACTTCATGGGCCGTGTGTGCAGGGAGTGCTTCGGCCTCACTGAGATCCATTCGCCTGACCTCGACGACCTCCTCGCCCTGATCGACCTGCTCTAGTTCCCCCATCACATACACACACAGATCGGAGATTCACATGAACATGTACCGAATCAACGACGTCCTTACGTCACTCGCCAATGAGGCGGGCGTGACGCTTGATGACGACACTCTCAACGACCTGACTCACCACGTCGCAGACGTGCTCGGCATCGACGACCTGTAGGTCACTTGTGCACACGGGCTTCGGCCCGTGTGTGCAGTGGGACAGACAGTTCCCTTTACCTGAACGGAGATTCACTTGTACACAAGTAACTACGAGGACGGCATCCACACCGTCCAGTTCAGCGACTACCAGCCCTCCTACGGAGCGTGAGCATGTCGTACACCGCTGTGTGGATCTGGGCGTCTGCGCCGAACAACCCTGACGAGGAGCACGTGTTCATGAAGGCCGACGAGGATGTCATGGTCGTGCACTCGTGGATGCGGGGCCTTCTCCGCAACCTCATCGTTCGCAAGATCGAGTTCTCCTACGGACCCACCGCCGAGACGGTGGCTCCTAGTGGCTCCCGAGGCTCTGCCTCGCGTGCCACGTACGGAGGTGAGTGAGCATGGACTGGTTCGACTGGCTCGTCGTGATCACGGTCGCTGTGTGGATCGGCTTCGTCATTCGTGAAGAGTGGCTCGACTAGGAAGGTATGCACACATGAGTTACCTAGGATTCGCTGCTGGAAAGGCCAGCAGCCCCGCACGCAGCCCAAAGGGCGGCGGTGCTTCGGCGTACACGTTGGCTGCTGTCGGTCGAATCGTCGCGAGGCGGAATCGCATTGACCGCGTGAACATGCGACTGAGGGATGAGTTCGCCAAGCCTGAGGTGCTGCCAGCCAAGCGTGACGGCTACTGCCAGCGTGGTCACAAGTGGACAAAGTCCAACACGTACACACGGCCCAACGGTGACCGTGAGTGCCGTGCTTGCCGAGCCAAGTCAGGGCGTCGGACCAAGTACCGCAAGTACCTCGTGTGAGCACGTCGCATCACACCCACATGACGCAGCGCAGAACTGTGCGAGGCTTCTGCTATGCTGCTCCCCGCTTCACCAACCAACCGAACGAAAGGATCCACCGCCATGTTCAACGCCACTTACGCCGCAACGTGTGACCGTTGCCACTTCGAGTACGCAGGTACTCGCGTTCCCTACGACTGGTCCTTGGTCACCACGGCTTCCATGCTGCCGTCCGACTCGTACTACCCGTACTCGGCGAGCGAAGTTCACCTGTGCCCGTCGTGCTCAGCCGATGCTGCCACGTTCATCCTCGGCCTTGCTGTTCCCGCCTTGGATCGTCCCAAGATGTACACGGTCACGTTGGAGGAGCCTCTGACTGACGACGATGAGGTGAAGTTCGTTGACATGAACGAGTCTGAGTACGACGGGTGGGGCGACTGCCCCGACTGCAAGGCCGGAAGTCACGGCATGGGAGAGGAGCGCGATGGTTACATTCTCTGCTCGTGCTGCTCGACGATTCTCTCTGAACTCTGAGGAGGCGTGAGCATGTACAACCAATACGCACGCAAGGCATGGGAGATAGTCGGATGGACGTACGACGCTGACGTCCACTGCAATGCATGTACACAAAAGCGTTTCAGCGTGTACGCACTGTCGGAGTCTTTCGCCACCGACAGTGAGGGAAACATGGTTCATCCCATCTTCGCAAGCGACGAGTACGAGAACGAAGTCTGTGGCGACTGCCACAGCAACCTCTAGAAAGGCGTGAGCATGAACGGTTTCACCGTCCTCACCATCGGAATCATCTTCGTGATCACGTGTGTTGTCGTCTGGCATGACGGCAAGAGGGTCGGCTACGAGAAGGCCCTTCACGACGTCGAGTGCAGGCAGCGACGTGCACGTCAGGCAGCCGTGAGGCGCGGAGCCTCCGGCTGAGAAACCCCGATCTGCTATTGTGTAACGCAACGTACGACCCCAACCAACCAACCGAACGAAAGGCATCACCATGACCGTTGACACCGCCACCTTCACGCCCCCCGCAGTCGGCGACCGTGTCCGTGCACTTGCCATTCCCTTCATGGAGGCCCCGGACTACGTCTTCGACAGCATGGAAACCACCGTCACCAGCGTCGGCGAGGACCGTGCGTACGGCACGTTCACGTACAAGTCCTTCGGCCTCGAAGTCATGGAGGCGCGGCTGTTCTTCCGTGAGTGGGAGCCAGTCGTCGAGGACGCAGCCGTCGAGAACACAGCCGTCGCTCGTGATCCGAAGGATGACGAGATCGAGGCCCTGAAGAAGGCTCTCGATGACGCCAACCGTCGCTTCACCGACCGTGACAACTCGTTCGCACGTTCCATCGAGATCATCGGCTCCGTCCTCATCAAAGAGTCGAATGAACGTGAGTGGTGCGAGGAGTTCGACCGTCTCATCGGTGAGACCAATGAGGCTCTGCCGGGTCCGTACCTGCTGGAGGTTCGTGAGAGAGAGTACGTCGTGTCGTGGGTTGAGGACGTCATTGTCTCGGTTCCCCGGAGCATGACGTTGACGGCTTTCGATGAGGACGACGCTCGTGAACAGGCGAGAAACGGCTCGTACTACGAGTCCATCCACAGCGAGGACATCAAAGAGGCCGTGAGCATGGGCTCGTGGGAGACGATGGACTCGTGCGACACCGACTACGAGGTCGAACTGGCCTGAGCACGCTGTGTGCACACCCCCTTCGGGGGGTGTGTACACGGGACTGCTCAGTCCGAACCAACCAACCAATCAATAGGAGGACACACGATGGGGACACTCATCACCACCACGTCCACGAAATGGGACGGCACAGAGGACAACGTGTACACGTACATGCCGGACCCGTCGGACGGCGGTCAGTACAAGTTGTTCGTACGCAAGGCTGACGAGTCCACGTCCGAAGAGGGCACCGTCATTGCTGCTTTCCCCACCGCCATGATGATGGCCGCTCACAAGGATGGCGTGGCTATCGCCACACTTGAGCAGGCGGAGCAGGCCCGGAAGTCGTACATTGCCGAAGGCCGAGTAATGGAGCGTGTCGCCATTCGTGAGCAGATCATCGAGCGCATGAAGGACGACGATCGTGAGGGCATGAACAGCCTGCTCAGTCTCCTCGACATGGCCCAGTACACGCAGAAATGGTTCGTCCTCGTCGAGTACAACGACATCTCTCTGGAGTTCACGCTGGATGGCGATGCCCTCGGTCTGGAGGACGAGGACGACGTGCGTGATCACGTGTACGAGAGGCTCGAAGTGGACGCCAACGTCACCCTCCGCTACTCCTCCGACGGTGTGTACGAGTCGGACAACTGCGACGAGGACGACACCTCATGGGTCCTTGACAGCGTCAACATCATGGTCACTGCTTCCGAGTGAACACACGGAGGGGGGCTTCGGCCCCCCTCCTACCCGGCCAATCTACGAGCAAAGGAATCATCATGCGATACACGTTCACACAAGTTGCTTTCATCGCCGATGAGGGCATCGACTTGGCGGCAGCCGCCATCAGGGTGCAGGAACTGATCAACGCACACATCGACAACGTCGAAGTAGTGTTCGATCTCGCCGGTCTGGAGGAGCAACCGTGAGCATTGGCGACTTCCCCCTGTCCGAGAGCCAGCAAGTCGTGCACATGCTGGCTCGCTCCTTCTACGTCCACTTCGCCGAGATCAAGGGTGATACCCCGAGGTCAGCACCGTATGCACCTGAGTGGGCATACGACTACGCTCGAATCGCTCATGCCTACCTCCGCCCGGACGACGAGGAGGCAGCCATCGACCTTCGCTTGGACTACAAGTAGGGAACCCTTAGCCGATCAACTACCGAAGGTAGGAATACCGAATTAGCCCAATCTGCTATAATGGGTATGCAACACACGAACCAACTCACCATCAACGGAAGGCGACATCATGGCTGACATGATCGACATTCACAACGACGGCAGCGCATCGTTCTACGCCCTGCGTGAGCCGGGCTGGCACCGTCTGGGCTACGTCTCACAGGAGGCAATGCCAATTGCCGAGGCTGTCCGCCTCGCCAACATGGATCACGACTGGAGCACACATCCTGTGCAGACCACCGTCATGGACATGGACGGGGTCACCACTCTCGACATCCCCGACAAGTTCGCCGTGGTTCGCACCAACAAGCGACTGAACGAGCGTCGGGCCTTCGGCCCGGTCGGTACTCGCTACACCCCGCATCCCATCGAAGAAGTGTTCTCGTTCGTCGACGAGTTGCAGGGTGGCGGTGCCACCATCGAGACGCTCGGTTCGCTGGGTCGTGGTGAACGTGAGTTCGTCACGATCAAGTTGCCGCACACTGCCACCATCGGTGGCAAGGATGCGTCCAACCTGTACCTGTTCGCTGGTACCTCGTTCGATGGCACCACTGCCACGTCGTTCGATGCCACGGCAGTGCGAGTGGTGTGTGGGAACACGTGGAAGATGGCAAAGCGTGCCTCTCAGGCCGTCGTCAAGTTCCGCCACACCGCCGACCTTGACGTGAGCAACGTCGAGAAGGCACGCATGGTGCTGGAGTTGTCGCTCGGCTACGCCGAGGACCTGACCATGCTGGGTAACCGGCTGCTCGGCACCGCCCTTCGGGACGAGGACGCAGCCAACGTCCTCGCTGCCCTGTTCCCGTTCCCTGAGCACGTCAAGCCGGGGATGTCGTGGGATTCCCTCGACATCAAGTCCCAGAACGCCGTGACCAAGGCACAGGGACAGCGTCAGTCCGTGTTCGGCCTGTACAAGAATAGCCCCGCCAAGGCCACGCCGGACACCGGCTGGGGTCTCTACAACGCCGTCACCGAGTACGCAGACTGGTTCTCCCCGCTGCGTAACGACGACGACGGGATGCGTCGGGCCGAGAAGATCCTGCTCGGTGAGTTCGACGACGTCAAGGACCGTGCGCTCGATCTGCTGCTGGTCTAGGCAACATGCACATAGAACACGAGGTTGCCCAGCACGGGGAGTGGTACTGCCCTGTGCTGGGCGACTGGTTCCCTGCACACGAAACAGTCTGCCCGTTCTGCAAGTCACTCGTTCTCACACGGAAGGCAAGCCAATGAACACCACGAAAAGCAAGACCCGCAAGTTGTCCATCGTCTCCGCCCTGCCGGAGATCCAGCGCACGAGGTCGAAGGCACGTAAGCCGAAGGCTCCGGGCCGTCCCGCCAAGTACGTCAAGGCTGCCCGGATTGCTCGTCGCAATCCCGGTCAGTACGTGCTGGCTGACGTGGCCCCGAAGGGGGACACCAAGGCCGTGAACAACATCCGGCAGTCCAGCAACCGCGTGTCTGCCGGGTACTCGAAGCAGATGGCCGGGCTGAAGTCCTCGACCCGCACCGTCGGCAACGAGGTGCACCTGTACATCTGGGAGCCGAAGGCTGAGGTCAAGGCCATCGTGTCTGCCGAGGAGGTCGCGGAGGCCTACGCCCTGTTCGCCGCCATGTCGGACGAGCAGAAGCAGTCCCTGCTCTCCATCTGACCAGAGGGGGGAGGGTCGTGCGGTATTCTCCGTTCTGCCGCCAAGGATGCTCACGATGTGCGACCCAATCCGCACTAGGTATACCTGCCCTCCCCCTTCACCACTCACACGTAAGGAACTAGCCATGCCAGCCAATCACTACGGCTGTGCTGCCAACCACGCCGAGTTTACCTGTGTCACTGCGTTCTATGTAGGGCCACGCAAGTACCGGAAGAAGGCGGCATGGTGCCAGCCCTGCCTAGACAAGTACGGATTCCCGGAAGACACGAAGGAGGAAGCAGATGCAGAAGGCGCTGTATGAGGTCGAGGTCATCAACGAGAGCACAGGCGAGAGCATGTCGTTCGAGTTCTCCGCCGAACTGGAGGACCACACCGACCCCAAGGACACCCTGAGCATGGACCTGTACCGGCAGTTGGCTAACGACCTGTCGTACGTGTTCACGTTCATTGAGATGGAGGATGACTAACATGCCGATGATCGAGCCAGAGTGGGGAGCCCCGCCGCCCCGGAAACGGGGACGGGGGGTGCGAGTGAACAAGATGGCACTGAAACTGGCAGCCCGTAAGGGTGAGTGGGCCAAGATCGGTGTGTACGAGGGGTACTGGTCTGCCCATGCACGGGCCAGCCGGATCCGCAAGGGCCGCATCCAAGGCTTTGCCTCGGTCGGTCGGTTCGAGGCCGACGTGCGACCGACGCACGAAGGCTACGCTGTGTGGGTCAAGTGCGTGGCACACAGCAAGGCGTACACGAATGGCTGGGACAGCGGGATCAAGGCGTACTGGGAGGTGGAAGATGACGACAACGTGGAAGATCAGTGAGCCACTGCTGGAGCATTTCCGTGACGGGCGAGCCGAGGCTTTCCGTCACTGGCAACTGCGAGGAGCCCAGCACCTAGCCCAGCAGATCCGTGCGTACTCCGTGTTCACGAACAAGCGGCTCGACGAACTCTCGTTCATCGACCCGAACACGTGGCACGCACTGGGCTACATCGACACTGCCGCCCGTTTCCTCGCAGAGGAGGTGACTGACGGTGGCGAGGATCAAGAAGGCGGAGCGTGAGGCCGTCGAGGCCGTGCTCATGGAGGACTTCGAGACAGCAGCGGAGGCAGCAGAGGCTGCCATCCGTGCGCTAGACGAGGTACGTGCCGAGTACCTGAGTGCCAAGGCCAACCGTCCCTTCGTCCTGCTCACGCAGGGCGAGGGGACACAGGTCTTCACTTACGGTCCGTATGCAACAGAGGCACAGGCTGAACGTGCACGCAAGTCACTGGTTGCCCCGAATGCAGGTTGGATAGTGGCAACCCAGAAACTCTACGAGGTGGGATCATGAACGCACCGCTTGACTGGCAGCATCTGAACGACGAACGCGACCCGGCTCTCCATGTTGAGAGTGCTGGCGGGAGGAACCTCCAGTACGAGGTGTGGCACGCAGAGAACTACGCTGACCTTGTCGTGTACACGGCAGACAATGTGAACTTCGGCAACGAGGTTCTCGACTTCCGCTTCGACACAGTCGACCAAGCCAAGGCTTGCGCTGCCGCCATCGAGAGGGATGAGGAGTGGTGACGGCCTCACCGTACGCCGTGATCACGTGGTTCGTGATGATGCTCGTGCTCTCGCAGGCTGGGCTCACCGTCACCAACCCCACCACCCTGCTGTTCATGTTCCTGTTCTTCGCCCCGACATGGCTGGTTGGTGAGTACGTGTTTGATATGATCAGGTTCAGGAAGGAGAAGCCATGACCCACGAACCGATGTGCCCGTGCAACAACGCCGACGAGCGCGGCTGCTTCCTCATCAGCGCCAACACTGGCAAGTGCGTGTCCTGCGTTTGCGGAGACAAGATGGACACCTATCTGGATGGCTACGACCGCGCCCTGCGGGATGCCGTCGCCGCGATTGAAGATCTAGGCGGTGAGCGATGAGCCACGAACCAGAGTGCGGCAGTCCCTGCTGCCCGTGGATGCCGGAGCCCTGCTCCTGCTCGTGCATATGCGACGTGCTCCGCTCTGCCTACCAGCGTGGCCTGACTGACCAGAAGGGTCCCACACAAGACTCCGACTGATAATAAGAGCGGCAGTCGGAACGCAAGGGAAACCCCCCGGTTTGGGAAGGCCGGGGGGTTTCTGCGTACGCGCACGCGCGATCACCGATACGGGCTTGGGCCTCCGAGCGAGTCGATCAACTTGTCCATGATCCTGTTGATGCGCTGCTCTGCTGCCTGCCGACTGACCCCGAGGTCATCGGCAACAGCCTGCTGGGTCCGCTCCTCGACAAACCGCTGGTCCAGCAGTGACCGCTGCTCAGGTGACAAGGTGGCAAGGGCGGCACGGAGATCCGACAGCATTGCCTCCATCTCGTTTCCCTCCGCGAGGGAACGAGTGCGACGCACCTTGTCGGTAGTCTGCTCCGCCACCATCTTCCCGCCGTTTGCCTCTGCCTGAAGCAGAGCAATGATCAGGCCGGACGAGTAGAAGAACTCATCGGAGTGGCGGTAGCCACTCACACGTGCCTTCTCGGCACGGCAGATGACATCGCCCCGTCGGTACAGGTTGCGGTCGAGGAACGCCGTCTCCCGCCTCAATGCATCCCGGTCCTCGGGGTCGCACTCCACGAGTGGACGCCATCTCTTGTCCCTTGCCATCATCCAGATCCACAGTTCCTGCTGGATGTCACACGCTTCGAGGTACGCCCGGTATTTACGTGCGAGCCTGTGGCTGACTGATGCAACGATGGGTGTCAGCACGCCCATCTGATCCACCGTCAAATGCTTCATCGCCATGAGTACACCTTTCCGTTCACCACGAAGGACTTGTTCACGATGGGCACCGGCTGAGGGATCACCGTCTTGCCGTCCACATGCAGCAGGCCGAAGCCCTGCTGCCAGTTCGCTGAACCCTTGGTGTACGCCATGCCGGGAGACTTGGTGTTGATCAAGTGACCGACCTCGAAACCCCACCGAATATTTCTGGGCGTTCCGTTGACCATCATTGTGGTGGGCACCAGCCCCATGCGGTGCGTGTGCCCACAGATAACTGACATCCCGGTTCGGTCAGTGAGTTGCTTTGCCGTAGTGCCGGGGTTCTTTGACAGGCCACCCTCATCACCGTGCATGAGCAGCCAGCCGGGTGCGAGTTCCCACGGTTCCTTGTGGTACGTGATCCCGAGTTCCTCGAACTTCAGGATGGACTCCAACGTCAACTCAGGCAGACCGAGGAAGCCCGGAACACGGTTCCGGATTGCCGAGATCACACGGTCGGTGTGGTTGGAGCGGATCACGTGCTGCACACCCAGCATCCTGAGCACATCGACGGTGCGGTCTCGGTGCTTGCCGAAGTCGTTCGTGTACTCACCGGCTGTGCCCTGAGTCCAGCGACTGATCTGCGGGAAGTCCGCCTCGTCCCCGACTGAGACGACCACCTCGGGCTGAGTGTCCTCGATGAACTGGGCCACTGCCTCGACCGCTTTGCGGTCCTCGTATGGGGACTGAAGATCGGAAATAGCCACGATTGTCTTCACTCTGCCATCTCCGCCCCGAGTGCAGCGTAGGCTGCGATGTCCACCCATGAGTCCATGTACGTGGGGTTGCGCACTGCGCGCACCAGTTTCACGCACACCATCATGGCTGCCACGGTCGATGCGTTGATGGGGATGTCGGCGTCGTCCCTGTACAGGAGCGCCCGCCACATCTCTGCGATGCAACGATGCGTCTCATTCGGATCCCCGTACTGCACGTCACGGTCCCCGTTGACGAGGTCCAATGCAGTGAAGAGGATCTGCTCCCGCCTCACTGGCGGGGAGGTATCACCTTCACGGTGATACTCCCCGTCTTCCAGTCGGCGGACATTACCCGCAGACCCATTGCTACTAGCCTGTCGATCACCCATTGAAATGCCTCTCGATCTACCGGCGACTCAGTCACTGCTCGCCCCGATCCCCAGTAGCGGGGCAAGGGCGTCCTTACCATTGGTCAACACATACTCACTTACATCCATACCCCTCGGGAGCATGATGTTCCGTGCCCATGGAATGTGGCGCAGGATCTTGGCTGCGAGATCCTGACCGGGGTTGTCTCCGTTGTCCTTGTCGTCGTTGTCAGCAAGGATGAACACGTCGTTGAAGCCCTTCAGTACACGCTGGTGATGCGGCTTCCAACTGTTCACGCCGGGGATCCCCACGGCGTTCAACCCACACACGTGGTGGGTCACCACGGTGTCCAGTTCCCCCTCGCAGATGACGACGTAGGGCTGGTGGCTGATGACAGCCTCCACGTTGTACATGGTGATGGTCTGCCCCGTCAGTGCGAGGTAGCGGGGACCGGGGCGGTCGTCGACCACCCTGAACTTCATCCCAACCACGCCGCCTCTGGTCCAGTACGGGATGGCGAGCATCCCCGAGTAGGACTCGTGGCCCGGGACGGGCTTACCCGTCCAGCCAAGATGGGCGGTACTTGCGGCTGCTGGGTCGATCCCCCTTGCGGCTAGATACTCCTCTGCCGGACTTCCGGGCAGGCTCGCGGCGTACTGCTCTGCCGTCTCGGTCAAGAATCTCCTGTGCGATTCGCGCTGCATCGGTGAATGTCACGCCTTCCTTGTCCATGATGAGTGTGTAAGCGTCGCCTCCTGCTTGGCAAGAGTAGCAGGTCCACAGTCCTGTCACCGTGTTCACCGACGCCGAAGCGTGTCGGTCGTCGTGCACAGGACAGTGGGTACTGCGGTTGCCTGACCCGTTCGGGTAGTTCAGGTCGTAATGCTCAAAGACGAGCGACAGCAACAGGGCCTTGTCATCCTCATCGAGCGTGTCCATACACCCTCGCCTCCGGTGCTTCGAGAAAGATCCCCCGTGCACGACGCATTTGTGCACGCTCCGTCGGATGGGTACCAGCCCAGTAGCCGTGGGCTTCGTGCCTCACTGCCCAGTCGAGGCACTGGTCTATGACGGAGCAACGACTGCACACCTCCCGCAGTCCCTTGGCCGAGACCTGTCCGTCACCTTCAGCGAACCACAGTTCGGTGTTGATGCCAAGGCAGTTCGCATCTTCACGCCAGTTATGGGTCATAGCAGCCCCAGATCCTTGAACATGTTGATGAGTTCGTCGAGGTCGAAGACCGCATACGAACGATGGACACCCTTGCCTCGTCGCTTCACGACGACGAGTGGGTATGTTGCACTGACCGCTGGGTACTTCTCGCTGTAGTTGTTGGCCTCGGCGTTCGCCTCTTCGAGGAACGTGGGCAGGTCCATCTTCGCCCGGTTCTTCGCCTCGACCACGATGTGGACGCCGTCCTTCATCGGGAAAGAGATGTCACCGATGTCCTTCACCCCAGTACGGGGAAGCCGCTTCGCGTCCACACCCAGTGATTGCAGGTAGTCAGCAACCTCCGACTCGAACCTCGTGCCACGGGCCTTGTTGCTCTTGTTGCGGCTGTAATCAGACACGGAACACCTCGTACTTTCCGGGAGCGGTGATGTTCCGCTCGTACTCGCCGCCAACCTGCTTGATCGACAGCGTCTGAGTCGGGCACTCACTGGCTGGGATGAAGTAGTCACCGTCGTCGGTGGCTACGAACAGCCAGTCGAAGTTCTTGCTGTCCATCTTCGTGGCAGTGACGTAGTAGTAGTTGCGCTGCGTCTTCTGCACAGACGAGATGCGCTTGACCTCCACGCGATGCAGGTCGCCATCCATCTGGATCACGTAGTCGAACGGCTCGTGTCCAGACATCCCCTTGAACACGTGCCACCCCATGGTGGCGGCGTAGGTGATGAATCGACCCTCGCCCTCCAGCCCCATCGTGTGAGTGGGGTGAGCGTCACGACTGTTCGCTGCCGACATGCGGCTCCCCTAACTCATCCGACGATGACTCTCGCAATGCATTCGAGTTCCCCTTCGGCACGTCCCAGATGGTGTGCTCACGACGGATGTACTCTAGGAACGCATCGCGCTCCCTGTCGTACCGTGCGAACAGGTGGCCGAGCCTCTCGATGGCGCTCACTTGTTTCCTCCCCTGCTCAGGAGCCAGACGAGGGGGCGAAAGACCACCTCGTCGAGGACGATAACGAGCCACTGCATGAGTGGCGACTGGACGTTCACGACTCCTCCGGGCGGAACTCGTTGGTGTGTATGGTGTCTGCGATCACACGCTTGATGAGGACGCAGTAGACGCAGGCGTGGGCTGGAACTAGGGCCTGCGTCCTCTCCGTGTGCAGGCAGAACTCGTGATGCTCACTCCGTCCCCGCACAGCCCGTCCCCCTCCATGCCTTGATGCCACCGTTCTGGATCGAGTGCACGAACACTGCGTCCTGCACCCACGCTGGGGCGGCAGACGCGGTGGCGTACTGCCGTGCCACGAACTTGCCGTCGACCTTCGCCCACTTAGCATTGCCCTGCCATGTCGACGACAAAAACTGGTAACGGCCTGCCGCAGTGGACGTCGGGTTCTCGGCAACGTAGTGCCCCGAGTGCAAGGACTCGTGGCGTGCTACGCACAGAGCAAGCGAGCGGATCCACGTGGGCACATCATCCCACACTGCACGCACGTTGCTGTCGAGGTAGCGGCCAGCGCCGCCACGGTCGGGGCGAGATGCCTCCCACTGTCTATCGCTGTCGTTTGTTGCAGCCTCTACGGCTGCGCTCACTAGTATGTCGAACATTGGTTACCTCGCTATTCGTCGGCCTCGGTTGGGGCGCGGACAACTGACCAGCAAGACGAGCACACGGCTTCGGTGAAGTAGCCCGCTACCTTGTGCTCTTCGAACCATGCCAACAGCAGGAACACGTTGTTCCCACAGAGGCATGTATGTGTGGGGCCTGCCCAGAGCAGGTCATCGTTGACCTGACCCTCGAACAGGCACCAGATGGGTTTGAGTTCAAGGCTTTTGGATAAGGCGAAGGCCGACCGAGTGCTGGCACGAGCAGCCTTCGTACTTGTCGTGCCGAGCCTTCGCCACGGGGAGCCAAGCCTTTGCCAGAAACTCATCGCCGTTCTCCAGATCGTCTAGGCTCTCAGCCTTGGCTGAGCCGCCACGCTTACACGGGTCGCAGGTTGTTCTTGTATTTACGTCGGATCGAACCTTGCTCATACATGTCGATGAAGCGGGGCATCAGGAAGGCGAACACCTCACGCTGTTCGCATGTCTCGCAGCCACAGAACGGCTCACCGCTGAGGGTGTCGAGAACTTCGACACCACCTTCAGGGTCACCGTCGAGGATGCCCTGATACAGGTTGCTCATGTACTCGTCGAACGCACGCTCGACGATCTTCATGGGCAGTGCGTCCCACGTGTAGTCGCTGAGTTCTACTCCCATGCTCTCCTCGATTCTGCTGCACGCAGTTCCCCTGCCGTGTCATAGAACGTCATGCGACGGGGGTCCAGCCATGCGGTGACGTAGTCCTCGCCGGATGGCGAGGGCACTGCGGTTCTGTGCTTGACGCAGGCAATCCGCATCTGACCGTCGTTCGGCAGCATAGCCAGCGACAGGATGACCTCGGGATACTGGGCCACCTTGCCTCGGATCTGGCCTCGTGAGTACGGGTACTCACTCGCATTCTTGCTGCTCGACTCGTTGACGTGGTGAAGCACGACAACGCACGTGTCCTTGTTGCGGGCCAGTGAGTGCAGGCTGGACAGGACGTCGATCAGTCCTGCGAAGTCACCCGCATCCCCTGTCACACAGTTGAGGAGGTTGTCCACCACGACCATGCGTGGTGGCTGGCCGTAGACCTCCTCGTATGCCAGCAGTTCAAGGTCAATGTCCTCGATGCTGGGTGCCGGGTCGAAGCAGAACTGGATGCCAGCATCCGTGATGTCCTTCATTGCGTCGTCGATGATGTCGGCGGCGCTGGTTCCCACCATGGCCTTGACTTCCTCGAACGTGTACCCGGTCTTGATGGCTGCTGCCCGGTACTCCGTCGTGCGCTTGTCCGTGTCTGCACTGAAGATGAATGCAGGCACGTCCCGTGCAATCGGGTACCAGAGAGCGAGCATGGACTTGCCGCCGTTCGGCGGGGCCACGACCATCACGATCTGACCCTGCTCGAACAGGATCCCCTTGGCTGTGAGTGAGGGCAGGAGTTCAGGGAGGGGCGATGGTGCCGCCCCTCCCCTTGCTTCCTGTCCTACTTGGACAAGGCTCTGCATCTACAGCCCCGTCACAGACACGATCTGCGACGTGTTGATCACGATGCCGGACTGCGAGTCCTGATCGAACACCTCGATGAAGTGCTTGCCGATGCGCCACGGCTGCTCAGGATCGAGGAACGTGGACAGCGTCAGCGACTTGTTCTCCCACATGGAGTCGACCGCGATGCGGTCACCGTTGGTGAGAGCGATGTTGAGCGTGGACATAGTGCCTCCTAGTTGGGGTAGGTGTGCTGGCTAGAGCCAGATGATGTCGGCCTCGACCGCGCCCTTGGCGAACGGACGAGGACCCTTGGACGGGTCGACGAAGGCCTTGCGGGCCTTGCCGTTCCGGTCGGTCCACTCCTTCAGCACGTACTGTCCACGACCGTCGGGCAGAGCCGGAGCCTCGGGGTGCGAGTACGTCCACGCTGCGCCGTACTTGTCCGACTCGACGGACGGGCCAGCGGTGCTGACCGGGGCGGAAGCCACGGTCGTCTCGATCACGGTCGCACCGATCTCAGCCTTGACGGCTGCAACGGCAGGAGCATGACCGCCGAGGGACTGGATGTCACCGATGGCATCTGCGATGCGCTCGTCCGATGCCACCTCGATGAGGCGGGACACGAACTCGTCCACGTTCTCACCACGGATGGTGAACAGGTCGCCAGCGATCTTCGTCGTAAACGACAGTGGTGCCTCACTCATGTTACTCATGTTGCGTGCCTCCTAGGCAGTTGTGTTGGTGTACTTGTAGGTGAGAGCCTTGGCGAGCAGGGCCTCGTCATCGACGACGGCCATCACTCTGGTGTTGCAGTAGAAACACAGCAGGCCACGGACGCGATCCGTGTCGTGGCAGTGGTCAACGTGCCACATGCCTCGGCCACCGGGATTCGGTGTCTCGCAGATGGCGCATACCCCGTGTTGGGCATCAAGCATAGCAACCTCCTCTTCCGGGGTGAGGCCATAGAGGCGCTTGCGGTCCTCTGCTCGCTTGCACGTCTTGCACACGGGGTGCAATCCGTCTCGCCGCTCCGAAGAGCGGTGGAAATCTGACGTTGCAAGCGAACGCTTGCATCGTGAGCACGTCTTCATGTTGCATTCACTTGGTAATGAGGGGAATCGGGATCAAACTTCCACGCATCCACTCCACCGTTGGCGAAGCAACTGGAGGATACGTCACAGGTACGACATCCGTCACCGACGTTGGCGAGGAAGATCCCCTCGCTGATCATCTTGGCAGTCAACTCGAACTGCTTCGTGAAGTACGCATCAGTATAGCGAGTCAAGTCGGCGGGGTCCGTCAACTCCGTTGCCCTCGTCATGAAGAACGCACCGACCGACGGCCTGACACCGATGGTCTTCTCCAGCGCGAGGGCGTACTGGGCGAGTTGCAGTACGGACGACGGCTTGCGTGTACCCGACTTGAAGTCCACGAGCAGCACCTCGCCGTCCGGCGTGATGTACACGCAGTCAAGGAACCCCTTGACCAGCACCTCGCCGAAGTTGGCAGAGACCTCAGCCTCGGAGAACGGGGTGTCGTTGATGGCGAAGATCTTCATGCCGCTGGCAGGGAGCCAGCGCATGTAGTCAGCACACTGACGGTAGCCGTCGCGGTACCACCAGTCGAGATCCTCGCGCTCAGGCTTCTCCTTGGACACACGCCCGGCCCTGCGCCACTGGCTGGGGTGAACGCTGCTGGACTCCTTGGCGTTGTCGAGGGCGGTGTTCCAGCAGCGGTCCCACTCCGCACGCAGATCTAGGGCGTCCAGTGTCCCGAAGTAGAACGCCTTGTTGATGGAGTCGAACGTGTCGTGGAGTGCAACGCCGCCGACCAGCCACACCGACGGTGTGCGCGGGGCCTGCTGGATGCGGTTGAGTTCGTACGCCTTGCCACACCGAAGCATCTGTGTGTACTGGCTATGACTGAGGTGGCTCACGCTTGGGGCTCCTTGGTTCTGGGGCGGAGGGCGGTGGTGTCCCGGTTGATCTCACCGTAGCACCACGGCCTGACAAAGTCTGGGTCTTTCACGGCGTGTCGCGTTGCCACGACGCGATTCACCCATCACGATAGCAGAGCGGCTTGCCGCGGGGGTCGAACCTCCAGACGGGTGACGGGAACGTTCCGGGATCCCTGAGGGGTGAAGGTCTCTCCTACCTGTTGGGGGGGTAGGGGGGGCCTTTCTCCTCAGGGATCCGGGAATGATGGGTGGATGGGTGGATGGGTGGACGGGGCCGTGAGAGCCCCGTTCACCCTTCATGGTCTAGGGCCACTGGTATCGTGGAGCACCTTACACCCGTGAAGGAGCCAGCCATGATGCTGAGTGAAGCCATCCAGATGTTCCGCGTCTCCCGTCAGGCTGACGGGTACGCGGCCAACACCGTGAAGAACAATCACCACCTGCTGACCCGAGTCCTGTCGATCACCGGGGACATCGAGGTCGCCTCGATGACCGCCAGCCATGTTGACGTGGTGATGGCGTGCGAGACGGAGCGCGGGCTAGCGCCCGGCTCCCTCAACGAGTACGTCTCCACCCTGTCGGCGTTCTCGAAGTGGTGTCGTGCCCGTGAGTACATGCGTCCTGAGCAGAACCCGGTTGCTGGTCGTCGCTACCGCAAGGATCCCCCGAAGCAGCGGGACATGATCCCGCTGTCCCTGTTCCCGGCTGTGTTGGATGCGGCTGAGAACCCTCGTGACCGCTACCTGATGGCACTGGGCCTGTACACGATGGGCCGTCAGTCCGAGGTCAAGGCCCTGCGGGTCCGCGACCTCGACCTCCAGTCCGGGTACCTGTCGGTGACCGTGTTCAAGACGAAGGAGACCGACCGCATCCCGATCAGTGTGGAGTTGGACCGTGAATCCCGCCGCTGGCTGACAGCGTACACAAGGGAGGTCGGACCCCTCCGGCCTGACCACGTCCTCGTCCCGTCGTACAGGTCTGTTGGGTTCCAGCAGTGGGAACTGTGCCCCACGTCGGTGGTCTCCAAGCCTGAGGATCTGGTGAAGCGCACCCTGCGCCGTGCTGGCTGGGTCCCTCAGGACTGGACGGGTATGCATCTGCTCCGCCGGAGCAGTGCCCGTGCCCTGTTCGACGAACTGTCGGCGAAGGGCTACGACGGTGCACTCAGGCAGGTGCAGACGTGGCTGCACCACTCCTCCTCCACCATGACGGAACGCTACCTTGGGCTGACAGTAGACCGTGAGGTGCGGGACAAGGAGACACGGGGCCTGTCCATGTTCCCCTCGCTGGCTGATTCCGGTGTTGTCGCACTGCACCAAGTGGCTGGATAGCCCCTAGGAAGCCCTAGAAGGGGCCTACAACGCACGAAAAGCGGGGAGGGGTACCATAAGTACCCCTCCCCTAACTACGCCCGTCCTAGGGCGCTAAGCGTTTACATGCTTTCGAGCGCTTCGAGCACCTCCGGCTCCAGCAAACCCGTCACTTCCATCCCGCGCAGGGCTTGGAAGCCCCGGATCCTGTACGTGAGGTCCTCCGTCCACTCCTCCGTGTACGGGGGGATCCCCAACTTCACCTTCGCCATAGCGATACGGGATCCCGTATCACCCGGCCCCAGTGGGTACGTCACCGCGTCGTCCTGAACGAGATCTGAACGATCCCGCCGAACCCGCTTGCACGGGTAGGCGGTGCCACCTGAGTGAACGACGCATCCTCAGTGATCCCCGTGTACACCATCCCCGACGCCCGTTCCTCAACAAGGATCGTTCGACCGGAAGTCAGCCGCTTCACCAGATCCTGCCACCGCTTCGCCGCCCTGCCCTCGTACCCGGACGGGACACCGAAGGTGTCCCTCTCGAAGTCGAAGTTCAGCAGCGGGAGAAGCACAGTCTCGCCCCGATTATCGGACGTAGGCCAAGCCTTCATCGACCACGCAGTGATCACCGGAGCCAGAGTGCCAGCCCCATCGGGCTGCACGTCAAACCTGACCGCCATGCTGGAAGTAGAATGCCGGGCGCCCACGTCGAACTTCGCCTCCGTGCCCATCCCCGTCACCACCGTGCCAAGGCTGACCGGCTTCCACTCAGGTGACAGCGACGACACCTCGACACTACCGCCCGGATTGGAGGAGAGGATCACCTTCACGCTCTCGAACGTCTTGCCCTCCCACGTGCCGAACCGGATCTGACTGGTGTCCAGCCACCCCTTGTCCAGCACCGTGGCACTGGCGTGCCACAGGTTGCCAGCATGATCCATCATGAACGCAGCCCTAGGGCCAGTCACCACCGCAGCGTCCACCGACGCCGACCCAGCAGGGAGGCGAAGCCAGTTAGCCCACGGTGCACGACCATCCTCACCGATCTCCGACAAGTCGACCAGCACGATGCCGGGCCTGCCGTCCCCGGCATCAGCCGTCGGGTACGCCACGAACCTGTCGAACATGGAGAAGCCACCGTCATGCGTCGCCGACACCGGAGAACCCAGTAGAGGGCCGTACTGCACACCGCCGCGATCCACCAACTGACCGACACGAATGCCAGCCGACGTGGAAATAGCGATGTACGTACCCAGATACGTGGCGATGTCCTCAACCCGCTCAGTGGCAGGGAACTCTGCGACCGTCAGCAGTGCACTCAGCGTAGGCAACTTGCCCTCGTTGTCGAGGACAGTTGCAAGGATCGACGAACCAGCGTCACCGTACCCAGAGAACAGGATCTCCTGAGGGCCGGAGGCCACACCAGTCCACACCCACGACGGGTCACCCATGTCGAACTTCACCGTTGACTTGGTCACGTCAACCGCTGCCCCACCCAGTGCACCGGGGATCTCGTACATCGTCTGCCCACTCGACACCATGCAGCGGGACTTCACCCACCACGTCTTCGGGTTCACCACGTTGGTGAACGCATCAGTCGGTGTAGTGAACGCGGCAAGCGGAGTGGTCTGCACCACCGTCGGCAGTTCAATCAGCAGATGGTCACCAGCGATAGTCAGTCCCTGTACCACGCCACTGGCAGTGATCGCCGTGACACTGGTGCCCTGAACCTTCACCACCTTCGTGCCGTAGGAGATGAACACTGCGTCCTTCGACACAGCCATCGAGCCCTTCACCGCTGACGCTGGCAGGCCAGCCGCAGACAGGTCGAACATCTCCATCCTTGGCAGCAGGGACATCTCACCGGGACGTGTGAACACGTCCATCCCCGCAGACTTCCAGAAACGGCGGGAGACAGTGTCATCGCTCATTGACTCCATGAACAACTGATCCGAACCGAGCGACCAGTCAGACTGCGACCGGACCCACCAGCCTTCAAGGCTGTTGTCGCCGGGGTTGTCGCTCGTGTCGAACTGGTCCTTGACCAGTTTCGTCAACTGCCTCTGATACGGGTAGTTGTCGGAAGCAGCCGACAGGAAGTGGATCCCGCCAATCGAGTACGCCCAGTCCGTGTCAGGGTTGTCTTCATAGGCGAGGTCATCACCAAGAGGGGAGCCGAGAGGATGTGGGACGCCGTGAATCTCATCGTTACGCCACTTCATCAGGCTCATGACAGAAGGTCACCCCACGTGTCGGCTTCCTTCGTCACCACGGTGACACCATCGAACCGATGAGCAGCCCTGCTGGCGAGGCGGAAGTCCTCAGCCAGCACGCCGTGCTTCACCTTCGACCCAGTGCCATGCGGCAGAGCCGTGTACCCGTCGTACCCACGCAGCACAGTGAACCGTGTCGCACTGATAGCGCCAGTGACCAGCACGCCCTCCTCGTTCGAGGCATCAGGGCTAAGGATCAGGGTGAACGGAACCGAAGGGAAGCCCGTTGACTTGGCGACAGTGATCTCCGTGGCGGTGCCATCGAGATCCACTGTCAGTTCGGTCTCGACAGCAGTGTTGGAGTAGTTGTGCGGAGCAGCCATCACTTCACCTCTGGTAGTGGGTACGGTTCGAGTACGTGTTCAACAGGCGCAACTTCTCCTCCTCCAGCCGCTGCATGTACAGCGCCTGAAGGTACTTCGACTGCTGCTGTGCAGCCGTCGAACTCACCTTGGAGTCGAGAGTGTTCGCCTCCACTGAGCGGGTCTGGATGTCGTACGTGTCAGACGCAGCCAGCAGGCGTGCAGCCGCAGCGAGGACCGGAAGGTCCGACGCTGAATCTGGCAGTCGAGTCTCCGAGAAGAACTGGAAAGGCTGGTACAGCGGGAGAGGATCCCTGCTGAACGTGATCTTCAACCGAGCCGGGTAGCCGATCCACCCGTCGTACAGGTACAGGGCCTTGCCAGTGGAGATACCATCCAGCAGCGGTGCCTGCTTGTCGAACGTGTAGTCCCGCAAGTGCACGACATCACTGGCATAGCCAGTGGTGTCTGACATGGTGACCGAGAGGATCTCCCGAGTCTCCTGCGGCATCTCGTACTTGAAGTCGTTTGACTTAGCGGTCACTTCGACGGTCTCCACCCCGTACAAGGTGGCACCAATCTGACGGATCGCCTGATTCAGTGTGTCCTTCACCATCTTGCGCGGGTACAGGGGAGAGTTCACGACCCGTGTACCCGGCTCATGCTGAGCAGGGTTCGTCCCATCCATGCCACGCCCATACGGTGGGATCTCGGCGATGCCAGTTGACTTGTCGACCTTGTCAATCCAGATCAGTTCCTCACCGATCTCAACACGACCACGGCTGACGACTGTCCCGTCAGCCACCTCGATGCGGAACGCATTGTGCGGAACAACTGACGTCAGATGGGTAGACAGTTCCTGATCTCGAACGAACGACCGGAGGTAGCCGAGAGTCTCATCGACCATCTCCCCGAAAGTGGTTGTAATCATGATGCTACGACCTCAGGGTGAGGGGGGCGTCAGCCTTCTGGCTGGCGCTGACGGCCTTACGGATGTCCTTCAACTGCGTGGTCGCAGGCTGGATGCCCTGCGCCCGCGCTGCCTTGTACTCGTTGATCTCCTGCGCGTTGCGCTGCTCCATGCTGTACAGCCTGTCCTGAGACTGGGTGCTGTTCTTCGACACCGGGCTCTTCGATGCGAGGCACTCGCCGTAGGTGGCGTGGTCCTTCGTCTTGCAGCCAGAGGTGCAGTTACTCACTGGTTCTCTCCTTGGATGCGGGCAGCGGCTTCCCGTGCCTTGGCTATGACATGCAGCGGTGTCGTGAACTCGTTGATCAGGAGCAGGGCGTTGAACTCGTTCATCCACTCACCGTCAGGGATGGTGGCGTCGAGTCCTGACAGGACCTCGACCGCCTTCTTGATGTCGAACATCAGTTCCTCAGCAAGGCCGGGGTTGCTGACAAGGGTGAACACGAGGTCACCCTCATGCGCGTACGACAGGGGAATGATCTCGTCTTCCCCGTCACACAGGAAGGGAACACCGATGCGTGAGTGCTTGATCACCATTTCTCCAGTGGGCATGTCGCGTCGGCGAGCAACGTCTTCACTCTCATGAAGCAGCCGCACTCCTTACAGGAGGCGGTGGGCTTGAAGAACCGTGGGCATTCACGGCAGATCTCTAGCCGTTCACTAGAACGGGTAACGGATAGCGACAAGTCCGGGTGCACCGGGACCTCCTGAAATTGAACGGACATCGACACATTGTCGGTTGTCATCTGCAACATATTCCGCTTGGCAATCATGCCAGCGAGTCTCAGAATGATGCTGCGTGTTGCTGCCAGTACACGTCTTGACGCACGTCGTCCCCGACAAGGAGCCACCATTGTCGCAGTGGTAGCGGGTTGAGTAGATGGGGTCATGCGTGGTGGTGACGCAGTGGTGCCCGGCGGTAAGCCCCTTGTCCACGCAACTCCAACCGGGAGGACACTGACCACCCACGCACGGGTCACCCACATGGGTGACACTGTTCGTCCCAGACTGGTACGTCTCAGCCCTCGCCCCATACGAGCAATCGTAGTTGTATGACCCACCCGTCGTCCACGAATGAACATACGACGACTGGGCGTAAGACGCCCGACGCTGGTATCCAGCACCACCGCCCTGCCCCTTCAGTGAACCCTCGGCGGGACCAGCATTGGTCACGCCCAGCCCACCGATGTACGAGGATAGCCCGATCTTCCCCAGTGCAACAGCGAAGTCAGCGTCAACCTGAATCGGAACGTCAGGACCCTGATCCGAGAAAGCAACCAGAGCGTCACACTGCGAATCCTGACCGCTGCCACCCACGAAGATGGGCACAGGGATGTACTGGTCGCAGTCCTGAAGAGTCCAGTCGAACGTGTCACCCGCACGGCCCGGCGTACCGGGCTGGATGGTGTCACCCGCAGTGCCCGGAGAGCCACCAGCCAGAGCGAAGGCCTCAACCACCATCGTTGCAGGCACCACCGAGGTGAACGACGCAGGGCCAACGGAAGTGTAGATGTGGTAGCGGTACGTCTTCCCACCCGGTGCTCCACCCGGAGCACCATCAACGGTGTGGTCACCACCCACAGGGGTGGTGGGTAGCGTACCGCTATACCCAAAAGGGGTGAACCACCAACTTCCGTTCACAAACACCGCAGTACAGATGCCGAACTGGGCACCCGTATCCGGGAGCCCACCACCCACATTGCCAGTGTTTGTGTACGTGACCTTGCCACTACCAGCCTGATACACGACGACACGGTCGCCATCCGCAGGGTTGGCGGGGAGGCTGACGTTGATGGGGTTCGCACCGTTGTAGAAGTACGCCGCCTGAACCGCACCAGCGGTATCCCCAGTGACAGTGACAACGTTCAGCCGCACCGACGGGTACGCTGGAATGCTGTCAGCGAAGTCCATGAAAGCGACTTCGATGTCCCGCCTGTCAGTCAGTTCAGGGATGTCTAGGACAATCCCTGAACTAGCCCCAGTGTGCTGCCTTGTCATCTGCTACTCCTTACTTCCACACGAAGCCGTTACCGGCAGGGTTGATGGCAAGAGTCTTGCCAGCGTCGGCAGCGGTGAACGCAGGCAGTACCGGAGCCTTCGCCCGAATACTGAACGGGCC
>Ga0315903_10000835_pt1 | contig 46328 bp, 87 predicted proteins | sample LakEriMetagenome_7_FD_203524 | JGI IMG/M metagenome (GOLD analysis project Ga0315903, IMG submission 203524) | Freshwater fungal communities from buoy surface, Lake Erie, Ohio, United States - Buoy 2 MA119 | ecosystem: Environmental > Aquatic > Freshwater > Lake | place: USA: Lake Erie, Ohio... | reverse complement strand
CAGAATGAACGTATGCAATCCAGTAATTGCTTGCGTCCTCAACCCAGAATGCTGCCCCGACCCCATTGCCGTGTGTTCCACCTGCTCCAGTAACGATCCCAATCGTTGCATCTGGATTTGGAATTTCTACCCATGCAACACCATCAGATTGCGTGTTCTTTGCAGCGTTAGAGTTAATCTCCCAATACGTTGGATTTTGCCACGGAAGATTTCCCGTGTCCGTAGAGCCAAGGGTGCCTTGGGCTGTATTTGACCTATTGAACGTATCGGCGACAGTAGCCATTAATAGGTCGCCTCCACCGTAACGGATAGGTCGGCCCCCGAAGATCCAGCGCTGACAATTTCAACCTGCAAGGTGTCCCCAATTGCCAAAGAAGTTACTGTGCTAAGGCTTGTTGACACCACCGCCTGCCCAACGCTTGCGCTTGTATTTGAGTTTGTTGACCCATTTTTGACGAGTCGGTATGTAACCGCAGATCCGGCATTGGCATATGCTCGAGCAGTAATAAGGGTCATGGCAACAGGGGCAATGAATCGCGGTGCCTTAACCCCGGCTGCGAGCGTTCCTGCAATATGGAATGAGATAGGCATGTGAATTGCATCAACTTTGGTGTAATGCGCAGAGCTCATCGTTCCAGCGGTGGACCCACTTGCCGCGTCAATAGATAAGGTGTTTCCCGTTTTCTGTAGCGGCGCGGTCGCAGTGATTTGGGCGGCACCAGTGAACTGGGTATAGACAACGTTGTCGGTGCCAATCTTTATTGCGCCAGTTGGGTTTGTTGATGTTCCTACCGCAGTCATCACAAAGCCCATGTTGGCATTGGTCGTTCCATTTAAAACAAAGACAAAGTCTCCCTGATTCAGCTCTCCAGCTGGGCTGTTATTTGCATCATCTGCTCGGGTAAGCACCCACGGTGTGCTCCCATCACCAACAGTTGTTACCTTGTATACGCCGTTCTCAGTCGCCGTTGTCTGATTTTTGACCAGAATGCGATCATTAAGCGCTGCGGAGTACGAATCAATGCTAATTGCACCGTTTGATGATGCCGTCAGAATGGCCCCTATTCCAAGTCCGCCAGACGCGTCCGAAGTTCCTGCGGTATATGTCGCAGAAAGGTTTGCGGTCGTTGCGGCCTTCACGGCCTCATGAGCGTGGATTCCGGATGAGATATTGTCGGCATATTGCTTGGTGACAGCTTGCATTGCGCTGCTTGGATCAGCTCCAAGCGTGATTTGGTTAACTGCCGTATTACTGCTGCCGTCCCGAAGAACAATCGTGTTTGCGGTGGAGGATGCCGTTGCGGTGGTCTGGGCATTGAGAACGGTCAGTGTGTTGCTATTTCCATCAATTGTTTTATTAGTCAAGGTCTGCGTGTTGGTTGTCCCAACAATTGCACCCGTTGCCCCGTGCGTTGCAGTCAGTCCAGCATGGGTTGAAATCTGTGATGTAGCGTCTGCGGCAGCTGCTGATATTGCATCAGACTCTGCCGTGTCTGCTTTTGTCTGTGCGCCGCTTGGGGTTTCAGTGGCATAGGCAAGCGAGTTCCATGCCGTTGATCCATCACCTACCTTAAACTGCTTGGTGGTTGTATCAAAAGCAATTTCACCAGACGCCAACGTTGGATTGGCACTAGACCAATTCGCTGACGTATCTCGCCTAGGCTTAATTAGATTTGCCATTTACTTGAATTCTTTCCTTTGCCAGAAGAATCTGCGATACACAGATGCAATATGGGTTCTGAACTTCAATTCTGCGCGCTCATGTCGCTCAAGAGTTTCAGCATCAGCACCAATTTGCATTTTCCATGATTCTCGTTTGAACGGGAATGCTTGTACGACTGGGGTTCCAGCTGGGATAACACCCTCCCACTCCTCTTTTTCAATGACAAATGGGAAATTAACCGCATTGGTGTATACATCGGTATCCACCACGCCTGGGAGTGCTGTGAAATAACCATTAGGATTATTCATTGGTGGCAGGAAAAGGGTGGAATATCCTGGTGGCGTCTCAATTCTCCATGGATTGATCCACTTGTGAACATCCCTGCCGCGAAACAGCTTGGCAAGTGGGTGCTCATTCGCCTGGCCAAAAGCGTGTCCCTCAACCGCTTTGACCTCTGAAACGCCCGGTCGCCAAGAGAATTGCCATCCACCAACATCGTTTGGATCATTGTCGGCTTTTGGCTTGTCAATTTTGACGTATACGTCTTGATGGGTGAGTAAAACGTATCCAAGCGAAAGACTTTCAAGAATAGGAACACATCGCTTAATTGTAGAGTTGTAATCTGCAAGCGATGACACCCGCTTCTCCTCTGGGGCAGCACCGTCAAACCCGCCATACGCGGGCATTTTCTTAAACCATTCCGGAAGCTCTTTGCCGATTGGTCTTGGCCAAAATTCCTCAACAACCTTGACATCGGCTACGAACTTTATAATCTTATCTTTAGACACTATGCGCTCCCTCCATCAATGGTTGCGTTGCTAATGTCAATAGCATACCACGAGAGGTTCCCTGCGCCATCCGTCTGAAGAACCCTTCCGTTCATTCCAGTCTGAGACGGCAGAAGCGCATTTGCCGCTGCTGCGGCGGTGGTTTGCCCCGTGCCGCCATAAGCGATGCCTACAGCGGTACCCTGCCAAACTCCGGTGCCAATTGTGCCAACAGAGGTAAGCGATGATCCTGTCACGCCGGAGCCAAGCGTGCTTGCTGACAATACGCTTGTATTGTTAATTTTATAATCTGATCCAGTTGGAAGGTCAAGTGTTGTGTTTGTAATTGTTGCGGCAGTTGCTGGTGATGTTGATCCATTCGGAATTAGCAGCACTTCCATCTTTCCGCCTAGCGCGGAGTCAGTCATGTTCTCAGTGGCTGAAACCCTAATGGTTGCCGACGGGCTTGACCCGTATCCAGTTGCCCCGTATCCGAACGCAGCAACTTCGGCCATGATGTCACCAGATTGTGTTGCGGTTGGCGAGGCGGCTGTCCCGCGAGATACTCGAGAGACAAGCTTGCCGTGTATAGATGTTCCATGGGCATCAAGAACAATTGTCGTATCTTGACCGTCAGCGCTCACCGCTTGGATTCTTGTCTCTGAGGTAAGCCCACCAAGACCTTGTGGGGATCCTGCGTTGTTGTCAATTGTGACAGTGCCAGTCAAAACCGCGTTTGCAGCATTTGGATACGGCGGCGTTAGCCAGCTGAGTCCAGTTGCCTCACCGGAGTCCGCTACAAGGAGTTGCCCGTTTGATCCAACTGAGCGAACAGATAGCGTGTCATTTGCCGTACCTGCGAGAATATCGCCTTTTGCATTAATGATAGTCGGCTGCACTGCCGTAGTTGCAAGCCCATTTGCCGCATAGGCGATATCGTAGGTTGTCTTTACAGCGAGCGGGGTTGCCGCCTCTGTTTCCGATATGCTGCTCGTTGAATTGCTAAACTGAACAGCAACACCTGTGCCATCAATTGTAAGTCCAGTTCCAGTATCAACTGAGACAACTAGCCCACTGACCGTAATTCCGCTTCCAGCAATAACGCCAGTGTATTGGTACCAGTCTAAATCACTTGTGCCAATTTGATGCACTCCAGAGGTTGGCCCTTCTGAAATCAGAACAAATCCAGTCAGGTCATTGGTTGCACCATAGATACAAAAGACAGCATCGCCAGAAGAAACCTGTCCTGCGACATGATTATCCGAGTCTGCGGAGCGAGTAAGAACCCAATAAGTAGAACCGTTCCCTGCCTCTGTAATGTCATAGATTCCATTATGGACAGCATTTGCCTGGTCTTTTACTAGAATCCTGAATCCTTCGTTGCTGTTTGTCATGGTTACTCCATCAATGACGAGAGCACCATACGTTGTTGCAGTCAGCGTTGCGCCAACACCATAACCGCCGGACGCGTCTGCAGTTCCCGCAGCGTAAGCGGGGCTGTTTGGGAGCGCTGCTGCGGTTGCGTAGCTAACAGCCCCGTGCCAGTTCATTTGCGGAGCATATGCGTCTACGTATGCCCTAGTAGCAATGATTGAAGTGTCTACTGCAACCGCATTAGACGTGACGTTAATTCCAGTTCCACCAACGACATCCAGAGTCGCTGATCCGCTAGAGGCTCCTCCGGTAAGTCCGTCTCCAGCGATAACAGCCGTTATGTCAGCGTCTGACCCACTGGGCGTGGTGACATCAACCCAGTTTCCTCCAGAGCGAACGTATATGCGCTTACCCATTATTCACCCACCAGAGCTGTAATCTCTGCCTCAGTCAAGCCAAGAGCGGTCAGTTTTTCGCGCGCGCTGACCCTGTTAAGCTCTGAGCTCAACGAAACAGCAGGCTCTGGGGCGATCCATTCATCGCCATCTTTTTTCCAACCGATGCTTACGCCATCCGGGGCAATGATCATAGTCATTCCTTCAGGCGCAGTCCATTCAGACTCCTCGTCCCATACAATGATATTCTCTACAATATTCTGGTTGTTAATAATTAAAAATTTAGTCATTATTTACCTCACCAAGAAATCACTATGCAATATCCATCTCCGCCAGTCCCACCAGTGGCACCAGAACTGCCGGCATATCCACCAGCACCCCCACCGCCACCACGGAAACCGTTTCCACCAGCACCTGGCGTCGTGGTGGACGATCCACCACCTCCGCCATCTCCAAAACCAGTTGCATTTGATCCTGCGGCTCCAGCAGTTGCTCCACCACCAGCGGCTCCTGCACCAAGTGCGCTAGACTTTGCAAACCCAGCACCACCAGCCCCGCCGCCAGCCGCACCACTACCTGTTGAGGATGAGTTTCCCCCAGCAGCGGGTCCATAGTAATTTGGAATCTGACCAGTTACGTTATTGGAGTTTCTTGCTGCACCCGCTGTAATAGTGGTTAGAAGTGAAGTTGTAGTAGCTGAAGTGCTGACAAGCACACCGCCAAGGCTAATCTGCGACACGGCATCTGTGTTGCCAGCGTTCTTTGCCCCACCCCTTCCACCAAGGGCAACAAGAAGAGATCCGAAAGATGTTTGTCCTCCATCATTTCCATTTGCCTGGTTTCCACCTGTCCCCCCAGCACCAATAGTTACTGAGTAAGATGATGATGGAAGGTCTGCTGCAGCAAACATTCTAGTTGAGACCAAACCGCCTGAACCTCCATTTGCCATTCCGGCACCGCCCTCCCTTCCTGCACCGCCACCACCGGCACCAACAACCATCACATATGCTGCTGACATTCCCGCTGGCTTTGTCCACGTTCCGCTTCCAGTGAACTCTTGCACATCTACAGCGGCTGATGCCACAGCCCATTTAATTCCAAACGCCGCTGCGGAGTCTGCCGTGAGCACATATCCATTCGTTCCGACCTCAAGCCTGCCGAGGGTATCTGCTGCAGAAGCGACGATGAGGTCACCCTTTGCATCTACGAGTGACTTGGCAATCGCACCGTTGGCAAGGTCGTATGCTGACTTGACCGCAGTTGCGCTTGCCGCAACCGTGCTCGATGTGGTGCTTGTTGAGTCGGTGATTGAGGTGACCGATGCAACCTCGTCATCGGAGTCAATCCAGATGTCGCCATCGTTTGGGCTTACTGGAGCATCAGATTGGTAATAAACGCCAGATCCGCCAGCACCAGAGCCGACCTCAACCCATGCCGCCCCCGTATACACGTAGATCTTGTCATCTGACGTGTTGTAGTAGAGGTCGGCTTCCGCCGGGGACGCAGGGGCGCTGCTGTACCGCGGAAGATTTAGTTTGTTAAGTAGCTTTGGCATCGGGCCCTCCTAGCGGGGGTTTACCCGATTATAACAACCCTGTACTGGTTGCTGGTTGGGGCCTGAGCAAAGTCCAGAACAACGGTGCCGTTTGGTGTTCCCGTGGTCAAGCCGACAGTGATGTCTGGGTAGACCTGCTCACCGTTGGAGACCTGGAACACCTGAGCGGTAACCCAAATGTTTCCAAGACCGTGAGACACGGTGATCGTCGTGGCGCTTCCGTCTCCAACAGTGGCGGTGTACTTAGACGTTCCGCCAAGGGCCGCGAGGGCTGAGGAGGCTGTCGTCGCGCCAGTACCACCGTTTGCGATGGCAAGTGCGCCTGTAACCGCCGCGCTCTGCGCGAGGTTGATTGCGCCAAATGCTGGGGCTCCACCGGCTCCTGGGATTCGGAAGACCTGATCAGCAGATCCTGCAGCGGTCTGTGTAATCCCGCTTGTGCCGTTACCGAGCAGTACGCCGTTGCTGGTGAGTGTTGACTGACCAGTACCACCGTTGGCAACTGGCAGTGTGCCAGTGACTTCGGTGGTCAGCGATACGGTGCTTGCGGTCGTAAGTGCATCAGTGCCGCCAGAGGACTTGACGAATCCTGCGGTGAACGTTGCAGCGCCCGTACCACCACGAGCAACACCAAGAGTGCCGCTTGTGAGCTTGTCGGTGCTGTGGTTTGGAAGATCTGAAGCGACAAGTGAGCGGAATGACGGGGCAAGAGGACCACCAGTTGATGGACCAGCGAAGACTAGATTGTCAGCAACGCTGCTTGCACCAGTACCACCGTTTGCAATCGCGAGTGTTCCGCTGACGGTGTCTGTTCCAAGCTCAACGGAGCCAGCCGCCATCTTTGCGGATGTAATGCCGTTGTCCTTGACTTCAATCTGATTGCTGCCGTTGATGCCGATTGTGCTGTTATCGTACTTGACATCAAACTCAGATCCCGTAAGCGAAAGCGCGTCGCCAGCGGTGAATGTTCCACCACCGGAGAATTGCGTGAAGGCAAGTGGGGTCGTCCCGATGGTGATTGTCCCGGTTGTAGTAAGAACCCAACCAGTTCCACCGTTGACAGTACCGTACTCAACAAAAGTGAATGCTCCAGTATCAACCGCAGGCGTCCCATCAAAGTCATCGGCTCGCGACCATGTGCTTGAACCAGAGACGTAGATACCATTCTCTGAGGCAGTGCTCTGGTTCTTGACGAGGACTCGTTGACCAGCTTCAATAGTGTGTCCGTCAATTGTGAGCAGACCGCTGAGGGAGGCAAGGTTTGCAGTCGTTGCAACATGCACTGATTCCTTGACATCAAGACCCTGGGCTACTGAATCAACATACGCCTTGGTCGCAGCATCAGTTGCATTGGTGGTCGTTCCGCTGAGGATGACCATGCGTGCATCAATATCTCGAGCGGCGAAGTCTCCATCGGCATCTCGCTTGACCAGCGTGCTAGCGGTATTGTTATCGGTTGCGCCATTGACAAGGTTGTAATGGGCGGACGACATTGAGCCAGCGCTGTCGCTGTCTGCGGCATCAATGCTAATCGTTGCAACGCCACCGGAAACGCTAACCTGAATCGGCGCGGTTCCCTGAAGACCATCAATTGATCCAACCGACTCCCAGAGGGAGCCGTTGTAAACCATGAGGCCGACTGGGCCGTCATTGATATCTGAGTTGTAGTAAATCTGACCCGTAACCGGCGACGATGGTGGGGTGGCAAGAACCTGAACGGCTGCATTGCGCAGCTCATTCTTCTGTAGGTCTAGGAAGCTGCTAAGCGTTAGACTCGTCAGGACCTTCACGGGCGTCTCCTCAGTTTAGGTATGCATAGCCGCTAAAGGCGGCGGCAAAGGTTACTGTAACCTGATTGTCGGAATCGTACAATACTTCCCCGATCTGGACATTACCCCCACTATCTACAATTGTCACCGAGGGCTTGCAGTTCAGGTTGTGGGTGATCGTCCAGGTGGCCGAGGCGGCTGCTTGGCTGTGGGTATAGGTTCCATGGGGGTTTCCAGCCGCCCCGCTTGAGACCGTCAGGTCGTTGGCGGCAGGGCTGGTTACGGATACGTTGCGGTTGACCTGCGTAACGCTTACTGGGCTCATCGTGTTACCTCCGCAGATACCTCAAAATCGCCGCCAAGAAGCTTGGTAACCGCCCCAGCGCCACTAATGATCTCAAGATCATATACATAAGATCCAGGCGGTATGGTTGAGAGCGCCGCAGCCGTAATGGCTAAGTCAATAACCCCGCTAGCGCCGGTAATGGTCATTCCGCTGGTATTGGTGAATGTCATAACTGGGGTTGCGGAGCCAGCAAACTTCCTCACCTGCATCCTCGATGTGTACCCGGTCAGGTTTACTGCGTTACCGGCATCGTTTGTGTAGGTGATGGTTGTAGCGTAATCGCTACCCTGCTCAACGGACATGTCATAGGTGGAAAGTGCCATGCCGCGATTATAGCCTGAGAGAACCGCCTACTCTATGGGCTTCTTTTCTACGGAGCTCTTGAGCGGGAGGGGGCTTATTGGGCGCAGGGGGCATGATATATCCCAGCATCTGGCAGTGATATCATCCACCCTCTTACCCACGCAAGAATAGCAAAACTTTGCCACCGACTTACGATGCTGGTAGAGGGCGCCCAAATCTTCGGTTGAGAGCACGCTGTTGATGGCGTGTATTCGTGCCCAAGCAATGTCGTCGTCTGTCGGGATAACCCCGCCATAGAAACGCTCCTTTGCCCAGTACGGCTTTTTGCTTCTTGCTTTACCAGCAGCAATAAACACTGCATTCAAACTGACCCCAGCTTGGCTGGCCCAAGCCATGCAGGCCTCTTGGAAACGCTTGGTTTCTGGGCAGTCATTTTTACGTGGCCATTTTCGTCTTGGCATAAGAGAATTCTAGGCGATGCGCAAATTTCTTGCAACTTGCCGTCAAGGGCAGATTATATGGTATAGTGAAGATATGGCACAAATTGGAAGACGCACCAAAGATGCGCAGGCACAGCTTGAGAAAGACATTAACACCCTGCATTTCAGTGGGGTAAGCGCCAGTGAGATTGCACTCAGGCTTGACCTAAAACCAGATACAGTTAAGAAATACATTGCCAAAATGCGTAAGCAGGCCCTTGAGGATGCGATTGGGCCAGTTGACAGCAAGATTGAGCTCATTGAGCGGGCAAATAGGATTGCAAAAGCAGCTGCTGGCGGTCATGCCTCCGCAAGGGAAAACTCTTATAGCGGTCAAGTGGCATTTCTCAAGCTTCAACTTGAGGTCATAGATCGCCTTGCCAAGCTCACTGGTGCATATGAAGCATCTAAGGTTGAGCTTACCGGACCAAATGGCGGTGCCCTGCAAATGCAACTCGTTGACCATGCAATTGATGGACTTAGCGCCGACGATCTTGCCAAGCGGCTAAGAAACTGGGCCGACGCTCTAGAGGAGGGAACCGATGGACAGCAAGCAGTACCGACTGTGGCTGAGGGAACAAGCGAAAACGTCTGACGCCGCCTTTGCGGAATACGTCAGCAACCTTGTATTTCCAAAACATCTCAGGGAGATGGAGCGCTTCCTAGACAAGAACGACCGCGCGCTTGTGCTCATGCCCCGAGGCCATGCCAAGACCACCCAGCTTATCCATCGAGTTGCCCGCCTCATCGGTGTGAGTCAAGGAAAAATACGGGTTGGAATTCTAACGTCCGTGCTGTCTGATGCCCTTGCCCGCTCGCGTGCCATTAAGGCAATTATTGAATCACCGCACTTTGCTGAGATCTTTGAGTGGGCGAGGGATGGGGTCGTCGGTCCTAAGTGGACAGATGAGGTATGGACAATCAAGGGGGCGAACATGGGCAAAGATGCAACATGCTTTGCTGACGGACTTGGATCAATCAAGCCGGGCGCTCGTTTGGACATCCTGATCGGCGACGACATGGTCGGCATGAAGGAGAATGCCACTGCGGTACAGCGACAAAAAGCTGCTGATACATACTGGCAGGTCGTTGACCCAATGCTTGTGCCAGGCGCAAAACGATGGTATATCGGAACTAGGTGGCACGAGGACGACTTTTATAACGACCTCAAAGAGAAAGGCACGCCTGTCATGCTTAGAAGGGCAGTAGAGGGTGAAAGCATCCTCTGGCCAGAAATGTACACCGTTGCTGACATGGAAAAGAAGCGCGAAGAGCTTGGAACGCCAATCTTCATGCTGCAGTTCCAGAACGACGTACAGGCAATGGGTGGAAACATTTTCCGATATGACCGATTTAAGTACGTTGATGCCGTTCCGGCTGGTGCTCGTCGTGTTGGGATTGACCTTGCGTCCTCTGCCTCAGAGCGCAGCGACTACACCTCGTGTGTTGAGGTTGTTGAAGATGCAGAGCACAACCTTTATGTGGTGGGTGCGTGGAGGGCGAGGCTTGCAGAAGGTCATCGTGACTGGTTAACGGGAATCAGTCGTGACGGTGATTTGGTCGCCGATGACGGGCCAAGGCTGCTTTGGCCACAATACCTAGTCCCAAACCCACCTGAGATCAACGATAGCGCAAGAAACCTTGAATCGGTAAACATTGAAGCGGTGCAGCATCAGAGCACATTTGTGCGCGAGGTTCTTGGGACCACCAATCTTCCTGCTCGGGCGGTTCGTCCCGATAAAGACAAGGTAACAAGGGCACGAGCGCTTGCCGCTCGATATGAGGCAGGGAAGGTGTACCACCTCAAAAGCGCACCCGGCATCAGGGATCTAGAGGTTGAAATGGCATCTTTCCCAAACGGGGAGCATGATGACCTTGTGGATGCCCTTGTCTATGCTGCTGACCTCAGTGGCAGCAGTTTCTACTTCACGGCAGCGAAGACGGGTAGTAGGTTCTAATTCCCAATCAGCAAGGAGTAGGCTGATTTCCCATTAAGACGTGCATCAATCAAATAAGGACGAGCTGCTGTTTGCATCATTTTATCAGCAGCTTGTCTTGTTGTAATTCCGTCTCGGCTTGCGATGAATGCAACTGCACCGCTGATTATTGCCGTTGTCATACTTGTCCCGCTCCACTGTACCCTGTCACCGTTTTTATCAACCCCGTCTACCGCTGTTCCTGGCGCCCAAATATCAACACAACTGCCGTAATTAGAGAATATTGACCGAAGATTTGTGTTATCGTACCCAGCCACCGTAATCGCCGCTGGAACCCGTGCGGGAGTTTTCTCGCAGGCATCGGTGCTCTCATTCCCAGCCGCCACTACAACTGGCATTCTTTCCGCAAGCGACGCAACTACAGCATCAACACTTGCTTTTGCCGGCCCCCCCAAGCTCATGTTGACCACTGATGTTTCTGGGTCTGCCATTTCTGCAACGATTTCAACTGCGGCAATAACATCTGCTGCTGTGCCAGACCCCTCGCAGTTGAGGGCTTTGACGCTTACAATATCAGCCGCTGGGGCCACCCCATATTCGGACCCCGCAGCAATACTTGCTACAACCGTGCCGTGACCGTTGCAGTCTTCCTCGCCAACACCGGTATCAATAACATAAATAGTGATTCCTTCCCCAGCATTTTCATTTGCAAGAGGTACTTTATCAAGTCGCCAGTGCACCTGATTTATCCTATCTAACGCCCATCCTTCTTTATATCCTTGTTTCCATGTTTTTACCGCTCTGAAATCTCGTTTTTGAGCGGGCTTGTTTTTAGCGATAACAGTATTTACTGATGATATAGAGATAATCACACTAGCTAATGCAGCAATGACAACCCTTACTTTTGATCCCATTTCTTAATAACCTTCACTTTCTTACATTTGTGGCACATGGCCTTCTTAAATCTTGGGTCAATTGTTCCCGGATAACCATCCATCACTTCATCGGAGATCTTTGATTCGCATTGCGTGCAGTGCCAGCCGTTGAGTGGTCGCCCACGGGAATCAACGACGAGATTCTTCGCGTCCGCCATCTTCCTGCTCCCTTTCATATTCCTCAACAATCTCAAGCGCTCGCTTGAGGCCAGCAATATACGCCAGCCGTGAAAAAAGTTCAACCTTGCCTCTCTGGCTAACGCCAATCCCCCGCAGTACAGGGGTGGTGTCCCCAGAGACGGCATGCTCAACGAGCTTGCGAAGACGTTCAGAGGCGCTCATCGGATACCCCGTCTGTTAATCCATCCAACGGAAGATGTCAATAGGTCGTTAAGGTCTAGTGAGGTTAGTACGACATCGTAGCGTGTCCCGTCAACAATCATCTCCATATCGCTCTCATAGTATGGATCTCCCTGTTGGGGTTCCGTGAGCGTAATCTTGCAGCCATCAACCCCATGCACCGCTGATGCAACCTCCATCATCTCCATGGCGATTGTTTTTAGATCTTCATTGTTGACAAGAGGGATTGTATGTGTGTTGCTAAGTGCAAATGACTTTGCTAGCCATGCTCCGGTTATTCGGTTGGCTGCGGGAGTCGGTTTGCGATATCGGTCAGAAAACCAATCCAGAACGTCGCTGTTCCTACGGCGTCGTCTGCCGTTTGGGCCAATCCGCTTTTTACGACTGTGTCTGTGACCTGATCCCATATCGCCCATCGGTAGCCTACCCCTTCTTCTGCTCGCTCGAGTTTCCAGATTTCATACCGCGCTGTGCTTCCCATCGGTTATACCCAATCGCCTCCATTGCTAATAGGATTCCATCTCGTAGACCACGATGATATGCATCGTCGCCTTCCTGCGCTTGTGCCCATGCTGTTGCTGAGTGCAACGCGCGCATTCCCTCTCGGATCGCGTCAATGCGAGCCTCTTTCCTTGCGGCTTTCAAAGCCTCAATGAACTGAGGATTCACTTCTTTGGACGCTCTGGCAGATCGCGCTCCATTGGTGCCCCCCATAGACCGCGCTGCAGCGCAACGGCGATCAGCGCATAGTTGGCAATATCAAGGAGTGTGTCTGCAAGAGATTCATATGTGCTTTCGTCAAGCGGGTCAAGGATAACTTGACCATCAACGATCTTGCCTTGCATGAACTTGCGCGCGCGGGCAATCTTGTCGTTGCCGATACGGCTAATAACTCCGTGCAGACCAAGCTGCTCAATGTTGGAATCACCGTACCGTGCTTGCTTTTCGCACAGCAACTCATATGCTTCGTTGTAAATCTTGGCGAACGTCTTCTCAAACGTCTGCTCGTCATCCTTGTAAATCGGATACTCCAAAGGCTCCATCAAGCCCCCCTTTCTATGAGCATCGTAGATCCTAGTGGCTAGGTTGTCAAAAGCGCCCTGCGAATACCTTCCTCAAGCGTGATTCGTGGCTTCCAGACGTGGAACGACAGGGTTGGGTCAGCCACCCGCCAGAACACACCAACTGGCTTGTCGGGATGAGTCTTGATCTCTGGCTTATAGCCAGCCTCTGAGCAGACCAGGTCCGCCAAGGCAAGGAATGATGTTGGTCGTCCGGTTCCAATGTTGAGCGGATCACGATAATCCTGCTCAATCGCCGCATTCACGGTTTCAACGATGTCGCTGATGTGAACGAAGTCGCGAGTCTGCAGACCATCACCCCAGACTTCAAACGGGTCCGCCTTGCGGCGTGCACGATCAATGAATGATGGGAACGGGTAGTCCAGCGCTTGATCCTCTCCGTATCCAGAGAACGGGCGGAAGATGTGGGTCTTGACCCCTTCGGCGGCCGCAAACTGAGCAAGGTACTCACCCGTGAGCTTTGACCATCCGTAGGTAAAGTCTGGACTTCGGACATCGTTGAGGTTGATCATGTGCTCCGAGAGTGATACGTGATCTTCCCGTGTCTGGAGCTCAATCGGGTAGGCGGCTGAAGATGAGAAGTACACAACTCGTCGCTGCTTTGTGCGGATCGCCCACTGCCACATTTCCGCGTCAATGGACAGGTCAACCGCTACTGAGAGTGGATCCCCCTCAATCTTGGCTCGTCCGCCAACGACAGCTGCAAGGTGGATCACAAGATCCCATTGGATATCGTCTTTTCTAAAGAAGTCCCTTGCATCCCGAGGCATGTCGGCAGTGATGTCAACCCCGAACACTTCATGACCAAGATCACGATAGTACTTCGTGAAGTGCCGACCGACGAATCCCTTGTGACCGGTAATTAGGATTTTCATGCGAGCACCTTGGCGACGTCTTCTGCCATCGCTGTAGAAACATAGAGCTCGTATGCTACTCGATCGCTTTCATAGACGTGTGGCGCATTGACTTCCTGATACTGAAGATCGTTGACCGCCTTTCCGGCAAGGTAGTGAAGGTGCTCAACAATGACATCGTCTCGGTACTGTAGGTTTCCAATGGCATCACCAAAATCTCGCCAAAAGTTGTCCATATACATATGGACGAGCGTTGGCGGAACCATGTATCCAATGCGGCGCACGATGCTGGAAGAGAGAACAACTGCTGTCGGCAGGTTCTTTCCCTGCAGGAGATCGTTGCCGTAGGCTACGCCGGGCTTGTCTCCAATGGCATCGCAGAGCTGCTGGTCCCACCCCTGCGTGCGCGGTCGGTGATCGTCGCCAATAAATCCAAGGAAGTCGTACTGATCGGCATACTTCTTCGCGAGAAAGTTGAGTGTGCCGCCCATGCGCATACGCGGGTTAATCTCCGCCTTTGCGAGCACCTCTGGCGAATAGACACTTTTATCGTCGTCATCTAGGCCAAAGAGAATGTCAGAGCAGACTGACTTTTCCGTAAACTCTTTCAAGACCTCGTCACATGACTTTGGTCGCTTGCGGCTTGGAACGATCAGGAGCATGCGGCTCATGAAACACCCACTTTCTTGGCAATCAGCCAACTCACCTCATCATCGGAAAGCCGGATAAACACATCCTCCCCATCGGCGATGGTGACGGCATACGGCTCTGCGTCATCTGGGCGACGCTGGTCAAGGCTGATTGACACAGGAAAGGATTGAGCGTACAAAAAGTACACTGCCCATACCCGGTCTGTTGGAGCCCCTCCCCGATCTGTCATAACAAAAGCATACACCATTGGGAATGGTCTATGATGTTCGGGACCGCTGGGTTTATCCTTTCTCCCAGCGGTCACTACTTTTTCAGTAGGTCGGCAATCCCTGTGACTGGATCTGGGTTGATTGGCTGAGCAAACTTCTCCTCAGCCTCCGCATCGTGGCTCTCGTGGTCGTCATTTTCATTGCGGATCAACAGGTCTTCTCGTGCATCCCAGATCGCCTTGGCGAGGCACTCATGACGACGGTAGACGATGGTCTGATAGGTGTCAGAGTGGGGAACCACGCCGTACTCGTTCGGCTCTGGCCACTGGTGCTGGGGTAGGTCTTTCACGATGGCAATCCCCCATACCCCTTCTGGGCTGCGCTCAATCAGCCAGATGCGTTGGTACGCCCGGAGATCGCGATCAAGCAGTTCCAACTGCTCATCAATGGAATAGTTACCAAAATGAACCACAGGGCCTGTCATCTTTTCCTCCTAGTAGTAGTCTGAGCACGAAGCGAAATACCCGCACTCGCAGACTAGTTTACAGCGTCGCTCATCCATTTTGGCACCGCAGTTGGCGCACGTCAAGATGACCTCCTCGGGGTCCGGCTGAACCTCCTCTGGTATTGACACTTGCTTATCTTGGTCCATACTACTCCTTATGAAGCGCAGAAAAGCATTTCGGGTACCAGAAGAACATCGAGGGGAGCCACCAGCTTCTCGCGATGATGTTCGCCTGCGCTGGGTCAGCGATGGCTGGCTGTGGGGCCCGATCTGCCCGCAAGACCACCTCCACGGCGGATTGATTGACCTTCAAGGGTCCTCCAAGTGGTATTGCCGACATCAGGGGCACATGGGGCGCGGGGTATACACCGAAGATCAGTTGATAGACATTGAGTGGGGGCGACTCACTTCCGTCGCACAATCCCAAGAAATATCGCCACTCCAGTCAGAAGAGCACCTACCGTAATCGCTACTCCGACGGAAACGGTAATTGCCACGGTTGCGATTGTGTTCACAACAAACCACAGCAGGTCACGAAGTCTTTTCATTGATCCTCGGCATCGTTTCCCTTAATCCCTCAATCGCTGCCATTAACGACCAGGCAACAGCGTTATCGTGGCCAGACTCTTCTCGGATGGAACGAACGGTTCCCATAAGCCCAGCGATGATCGCCTCAGCCTCATCACGAGTAGACACACGCCCAGTCGCCCTTCCGAGCTCAAGCATTTCCTCCCGTGTTGGTCCTGACATCAGATCCCAAACGCCTGCGCGATAAGGAAAATCCCAAAGACAAGGAACACCCCAAGGACGAAATTGACGTAATTTCCTAGGACGTTTGTGCTTTGAGTGCTTGGCGTGACGCCGTACTCAAAGTATGTCTTCGTCACGACCCTCTTCGCTGAGAGCTTCCGTGGTTTTGCGCTCATTTGTCGCCTCCAGTGGACTCAATAGGAATCTCGCCGGTACCGTGTCCACATACGGCGAGACCTGCACCCTTTCGGTGCCAAGCTCAAAGTGCTGAGAGATTCTCTCCCAGAACTTCTCGTTTTCATTCCAGTTTCGTAGCCAGAACCATCCATCCGGTGCAGGCCTGTCTGGAATGCGCACTGACAATCGGGCAAACGCTGCCCCCATATGATCTGTCACGATCATTGTGTCTCGGTCTTGGGTGAACTTGTAGTTCTCACCGTCAACCTCAATCCATCGTTCTCGTATATGCCACTTTCCAGTCATCTCTTTTAGATACTCCAAAGAGTTGCTCACCTGCATCCACTCCTTACGCCGACCCAGTTTGCTGGTGGCGGGAAGTCGCTAGGATACCACGGCATTGCTTCTGGCGGCCAGCACGGGATCCATGTCCATGAGTCACGCTCAACACAAGACTCAACATAGCCTACCAGCGTTCCATCTTCATCGTAATAAATTGGTCGCGTTGTGCAGACTGAGGTCTTGATGAATGGCTCTGTTCCCCTTGACGCAATCTCAGCGGCAAGCCACGCTCGGTCTTGAGCCTCTTGTGTTTCCGCCCATTCCTGGATCTCCTCCGAAGTCCTGCGAGAGAACCATGTGTCTTGAAGGACTTCATCCGGAGTCGGTGTTGGGACTGAGATTGGATCCGGAGTTATCTCTGGGGTTGCCGTCGGGCTTGGCGTTGGATCAGGCGTGGGCTCTGGCGTAGGTTCTAGGGTTGGTTCTGGCGCGGGCTCTTCTAGGGCAATGCTGGTCGGCTCTGGTGATGCTCCTTCATCCATGCCGTATGTCCTGTTTGCCGCAAGCGCAAGAAACGGTAAAAGAACAGCGACCGAAAGCAGGGCAAAGACGAAAGCTCGTGCTAGACCTGTAGTATTCATGGTCTTACAAACTACTTGCCACGATGTTGTCGCCTAAGATTGTAAATTTGTTATATCTACTTTTCTTGAGGGTGTTAATAAGGTTGTCTCTGCGAACCTTGTCATCTTGCCAAGCTTCTAGCAAAATCATCGGGTGGCTTGCTGCAATGGTTTGCTTGGCCCCATCAAGAACTTCCCCCTCCATACCCTCAACATCAATCTTTATCATTTTTACGTTTGCAAAATTGTAACTATCAATTGCAGCGATCTTGACCTCTATTGCTCTTTCTGCTGGAATATAGTAAGAGTCAATATTGGTCGTGCATTTATTGGCTCCAGGGTTCGTAGCCAAGCGGTAATCTACCTTGTGGCAAGTTGCTGTTCCGGACGCGGATCCAACCCCCAGTTCATAGGCATAAAGATTTTCAAGGTGGTTGATTGCAGCGTTTCCGCATAGCTCATAAAACAGTTGTTTTTGTGGCTCCCACGCGTGAACTACTGCCCATGGGTATTGTTTTGCAGCCCAGATACCAAACCCGCCATAGTGGGCTCCAATGTCTAGGATTAAGTCACCATTGCCAATTGAAGGGCTGTACCGCTCAAAAATTTCTGCTGCCGATATTTTCCCGACACGAATGAGCTCTGCTTTGGTGATTACGTCCTCTCGGCAAATCAGGTATTTAACATCATTTTCCCCAGTGAATATTTCAGGATATTCCCAAGGATCACTCACGACCTGATCATCCCCACAGCAAACGAGAAGATGGTCACGAGCATAAAGCAGAGCCCTACAACCCCAAACCAGTACCACGTATCAAATCCCCTCATCGGAGCAGGTACTCCGCCAGCATGTATCCAAGGGTGATACCAACTACGCCTAGGACTCCTTGGATGTTTGGGGGCGCTGGGACGTATGCCCCCAGCCCGGCAAAGATGAACCCTACTGCTCCCCCGATGAGTAGTGGAATGATGTAATCCATTGTGACTCCCTTTCTAATCGCCAACGAGCCTCAGGCTAGGCCCGAAGACTCGCGAAGCGAGGCTGAGCCGTGAGGTGAGGGTCGTGGTGCCGTGAGGCAGGCGCCAAAAGCACCCCGCCCTCTCCTACGGTCTATAGAGACTACTTACCGCGAGACTTACCGCCCTTAGCGACAGTCTTACGGACGACAGGCTTCCCCTTTGGAGCTGCCTTCTTCACGGACGGTGTAAGCACCGCCTTCTTGGTCTGAACCTTCTTCTTACCGAAGAGCTTCTCTAGTGCGGACATGTGTCCTCCAAACATTGTGCTCGGATTGACGAGCAGGTGTGCATTATACGCCTTTGAAAGCGTGCGTCAAGCCCTGATACTGAGAAGCGCAGCAAGTGACGCAGCATATCGGTTGCTGAGCACGAATGAGTAAAAGGTATGACTGGTACAGAGGTGGGTGGTTGCTGAGTTCACGGCGAGATCGAGAAGTGAGTGAGAAATGGGTGGGTGCTGCGGAGGCGGCGAAAACACCTGCCATATAGACAGACCGACGTCAATTTTTTCCAGACCCCCAATCTTCCCCCTATTCCCAGCCAATCTGAGCACAAAAGTGTCAACACTTGGCACCAATTTTCAGGGGTTTTGCCACCTCTTTACATAGATTCTTCGGTTATTGCATTCACTGTAACAATCCACCACACTGCACCAAGCATGTTGGGTTCCGATTCCTAGTATGCCGAGCGCCCGCACTCCGACATGGCGGGATAAGGGTACGGCGTGCTGGCCCATCGGACGCCAGCTCGTGCGATAGGTGATCCTCCCCACCTCCGCACTGGTCGTACCCGGACTATGGGGAGAGTTATGGAGGAACAGGTATGGCAGGGAAAACGGCAGTCAAGAAAGAGAAAGCAAAGCCAGTCCTCACCAGGCGCGTCTGCGCCAAGTGTGGTGACCGGATGATGTCAGACAAGGTGACCACCGTCTTGGTGCTAGGCTTTGAGGGAGCGAAGCGATCGAGTAGCTTCTTCCACCGACACAAGGGGTGTGAGTGATTTACGGGGTTTTGTTCCTAGCAGTTATTTTCGCTGTTATTTGGTATCTCGCCGAGACTGAGCGATAGATGGAAGTTATTCTGGTTGCTATTGGGCTCTGCCTGATGGCAGTTATGATGAGCCGATAATGCTCACCACCATCTGCATCATCTTCCTAGTGTTATGCGCCGCGCTTTTCGCAGATAAGGAAGAGAAGTAGCACCTGGGTCAACCCGTGCACGGGCAGCGCGAAGCTTAGGCCGCAGATTCGCTTGCCCTGTAAAGGGGGTACCTAACCAGGGCGGAAGACCTCAGACCCAGTGTGCTGGGGTTATTCTAGATGAGTAATAGCACCCCGGTCAACCCCCCGATTCGTTGGGGCAGCGCTAACGCTTAGGCCCGTGTTAGTTGGGCTCACGTAAACAACCAACCGAGGTTGGCCCAAAAGGAGGGAGCCCCGAACCTTCAGACCGGGTGTGCTGGGGTCATGATACCAGAAGCAGGTACTTAGAAGAACCCGTCCTGTTGTAGCCCCTCGATGCGCTGGCGCTCATCCTCAGCAACGCGACGCTGGCGCTCAAGGTCCTTCTGGTAGTCCTCATAGGATTCGTAGTGATAAAGCTCCCAGATCTCCTTTGGCTTCAGGGTCTTATACCCGGTATCGCCTGGTCGCTTGCGATCCCACTTCTCGCGCTTCTTCTCAACCTGCTCTTTGATCGCAATGCCAACGTTGATATCGCTGATGCAGTTATGGCAGATGAGAAATGTTGGTGTGCCGTTCTTGTCTTCCTGCTCAAACACAGGACCAAGTTCTTGGCAGTAGTTGCACATCCCGAGCTTCTTGGAATCGCTCATTTGTCCCTCCCTTTCATCAGGCCCGTCACCCGTCGTCCGTCGCCGTCGCACCCTACCCCCCCGCAGAGAATCTGCATCCTAGCACACCGTTTTGGCGTTTGCAACTCCTGCAGTTACGCACAGAGTTTAATACAAACACGCACGGCGCCTTTTATTGTCAACTAGGTATATAGGCCCTGAACCCTGAGTCCCGAGCCAGAGCACCCCTATCCCCCCCCTCCTTAAAGGTTCCCCCCCCTTTCCCCTTTTTGTGCTCGATTCGGTGCTGGCAGTTATGCCTGGCAGTTATTCCTTGCAGTTATTTCTCGCACAATTTCGCACGCTCAGCAAATACTCCCCGGGAGTATATGTGGTAATTGACACTGTCAGGAACCCTATCAATGGTGTTGATAAGGAAGGTTAAGAAAACTTAACCACTTACCCACGTGCAGTTGTTAAGTTTGTTACAAGATTTGACAGTTATTCGGCACACCTTTAGATTTGAAGTTATTTGACAGCCCTTTAGTCGCTGGGTTATGGTGGGTGGGTTAGGAGGTGCAGTTATGCGCCTGAAGTTATTGCTAGCAGTTATTGTCGGGGTAGTTATTGCATGCGCTATTCCTGGCGAGGCCACTAGGAAGCTGGCCTACGACGGTCCCCGGGATCGCTGGTACCTCGATGCCCCCTCAGTTAGGAAGCCGCTGATTGGTCGTGCGACGTGGTACGACGCGACCAAGAACAACGCGTGGTATACCCAGCCCAACAAATGGGGCAAAGCGGTGAAGCTCTACGCCGCGGCAGGCCCAGCCCTCCGGCGCGTGATCGGTCATAAGTACATGCGCAAGCCCTACGCCATCTGGGTCAAGTCCAAGAAGACCGGAATCGAGGTGAAGGTCTGGGTCGTGGACTGGTGCGGCTGCTGGGGTCGGAAGAGCGACCCACTGGATACCCGCCTGATAGACCTCGCCCCTGCGGTCTGGGAGAAGCTCGGCGTCCCCCTCGGGCAGGGCGTCATGAAAGTTGAGATCCGCATCCCCTGATTTGACATCGTCAGAGATACAGCCTAGAATGCACTTGCCCCTAGTATTGGGCAAGAAAGGTTGGAGAAAGTGCTAGACCCGATTGAGATGGCGATAGCCCATGAGTACGCTCGTAAAGAATACGCGCGTCGCGGGAGGAGTCGCCGAAGGAGTCGGCGCGGTGGATGGTCAATGTTGTTCTGGTTCTTTGGGATTGGATTTTGACAATAGGGAGATCCACTGGTATAGTAGTAGGCGCCGCACTTGCGGTGCAGAAAGGTAGGAGGTGTTAGATGCCAAACTGGTGCGTAAATCAGGTAGACATTCAGGGCGATGAGGCAGAGGTCGCCAAGTTGATCGAGTTCGTCAAGAGCGACGAATCCGCATTCACCTTTGAGAAGATCATGCCGCCACCGGAGACAGAGATGTATTCATCGGATTGCAACCACAACAAGTATGTGTGTGGTTGCGAATCGCAGGCGGTGAAAGACCCAGAGAACGAAAATCTTCATATCTGGGTCATTGACGGCAAGAAGGTTGGGTTCCAAGATCCATGCCCTACGCACGGCATGCCATCGTTCAGCAATCACCCAGACAACTGGTACAACTGGAACATCAGCCATTGGGGTACCAAGTGGTCTGCAAGTGAGGTGTGGCACGACCGCACTGACGACGGCAGCACCATTGCGGGTCAGACCAACTATGGGTTTGATACGGCGTGGTCGCCAGCCGAGCCAGTGGTCGCAGCACTCGCGGAGAAGTTCCCGACACTGCGAATCGCTCACCGCTATTGCGAAGCGGGTATGGGCTACGCGGGTGAAGTGCTCTACGCCGATGGCGTTGAGATTCGCCGAGAGGACTACGACATGGGTCAGATGCCAGACGGCGCGTTCACCGAGGACTGGGATCGGGACTACGACAAGGTTCCAATGAACGCAATGGAACGCTTCTGCAACGAGCACTTCGGCGGAGTCGTCGGAGGCTAATGACTTCGGGGGTGGGATGTACATCGTCCCACCCCCAACACTCCCCGCATTGGGAGTTATCAGTTATGGCATTCGCAAATGCGTGCGAAGCTACGAAAGGAATGAGGATTATGGGAGACATTGTTCGCTTCCCCGTAGGGCGGGATCAGGAAGTTATTGCCATGTACCAGACTGGTGCAACGATGGCAGAGATCGGTCAGAAGTTTGGGATCACTCGGCAGCGAGTGAGCCAGATCTTTAAGCGCTTCGGCGTTGTGGTTCCCCCGGCACGGCGCGGTCGTCGTCCAGTGGATGAGGCCACCACGCAGAAGTATGTCGCCGAGGCAGTGAAGCTTGGGAGCAAGTCTCAAGCAGCACTTTCGTTCGGAGTTAGCCCAGACACGATTGCACGCGCACTGCGACGCGCAGGCGTGAAGATCAGCAAGGGCAAGTTCACCGACGACAACGTCAAGGCTGACATCATCAAGCGATACCATGCAGGCGAGCGCCTTCGCGAGATCGCCGAGAGTTATGGTACTCGAGCACAGCACGTGAACTCACTCCTCCGGAAGTGGGGCGTTGAGGCGAAGCGAGCTGCACTGTGGAAGAAGGGAACGTTCTACATCTCACAGGGTTGACAGGTTAGGCAGCCCCGTATTACACTCGGGGCTGCCGCACCTGCGGTAGGAAGAGTTAGGAAGGAGGCGTTATGTATGTGCATAAAGGGTGCCCGACACCCGCGGCTCGGAATTGGGACGGCGTCTTGGACGGCATTTACCTGAATGGTTCGTCCCCCATTTCGTTTAATCCGAGCGAGTTTTCCAAGCGAGAGTTTGTTCCAGATGGCGAATTCCATTTGGGCGGAGTCGTAGACACAATCAACTGCCTTGATTGCGATGAGGTGATTGAGTACATTCCGGAAGTGCTTGCCGAGGGACACACTGGCAAGGAACTCTGGCTTGTGGAGCGCCGACTCAAAGAGGGCTACTACCCTACGATTGAGTGGCTTGACATTGACAACGGCTACGGATACACTGGCGAGTAGCCCAGTTGGGTTGTAGTGTAGAAGGAGGTGTTAGATGAACGGACTAGTTGATCACGATGCGCTTGTGAAGGAGCGCGCAACGCTTCTCCCAGAGGATCGGGAGTTCCATTACATCTCAAGCGAGATGATTGAGCCGCTCATTGGCGGTGTGATTCTCGGCGGTCGTGTGGAGGAGGCAGATGGGCTTGTCCCATTCCCAGTCCTACGCGTGATGGTCAAGGGTGCAGTCTATTCGGTCGTCGTGTCTATGGACGATGAGCAGAACGGCGGGGGTCGCCTGATCATTGAGAAAGAGGAGGTGTCCAAGTGAGCAAGAGGTACTACCGCTTCTCAACCAAGTTCGTGGTTGAGCGCGATGTGCTCATCAAGGCAGATAACTTGATTGACGCAATGGCAAAGGTCAACGATGTTGGGATAGACTCTGTGCTATTGGAGATTGACTCTAGCGATGTGGTATTCCCCGCGCGAAAGCAGGATCGCACACAGATCTACCCAGAGCGCGACTATCTGTATCGCGCCGATTCGGAGGGCGATGAATTGGACAACGAGAAGTTGGACGACGACGACTTCGTATGAGTTTCACGTACAGGGCGTATGAGGTGGACATCCGGCGGACGTCGTCGGATGCTCCCCCCATCGTCGTCAACGATACCGACGAGCTCGTCGCTGGACTGCGCGAGTACTACGACGGGCTTGATCGAGAAGCCGTGCTCGCAGTGATCTTGGACGACATCAACCGCATTCTCGGAATCTACGAAGTGTCTAAGGGCGGGATCAGCGAGGCAGAGGTGGAGTTCTCCAATGTCTTGCGGCCAGTCATCCTCATGGGCGGGAAGAAGGTTATTCTCGTGCACAATCACCCGTCAGGAGAGGCGGTCCCATCAGAGGGCGACATTCGCATGGCGAAGGGGTTATTTATCGCCTGTTCGCTTGTAGACATTGAACTTGTAGACAACGTTGTGTTAGGGTCGTCCGAATACCGATCCATTCACCTTGAAGAGGAGTTTGGTCGGTGGATTACCGATGATCTTCCGCAGATCGCGGGGGTTGTGGCGTCAGGGGTTATACGGAGGGAGGATACGGATGAGCAAGAAGCCGGAAGTTGACAGGCGCCGTGCACTTATGGTTTCCCGGGTTAAGAACGCCAGGAATCGAGTGCGCAAGCTAGAAGAGGATCTACTAGTTATTTCCGATGAGGTTAGGGGCACTGGGTTATGGGTGCCAGCATACGATCGAGTCTTGGATGCGAAGAACACGCGCGTCTGGCTTGAGGGCTATCTTGACTCCTTGACGCAAGAGTAGTAGACTTGGTCTGTTGGGGCTTCCCAACGAGTAGTGATAGGAGGTGTTAGATGCCAGCAGCAAACTGGGACAGGGTGGAAGTCGCGGTAGAGATGGCGAAGGGAATCGCCTTTGATCAGTGCCACAAGATTTATGTCTTGATGGATGACGCGCAAATGGACCAGATGGAGGAGTACGGCTATGACCCGCTCATTCCATCATCGTCAATGAGCCCCGAGCAGATGCTTACCACGGTAAAGCAGTGGTACGCGAACTCGTGTATGTTGCGGTTCGTGGAAGCCGTTCGGACGGTGGATGGCGACCCAAACGAAGGGTTTACCTCCCTCATTCCGCAGTGCGCGGAGTGGGACGAGGACGAAGCGAGTTATTGAGAACAGTTATGGGCGGGGGTTATGCTCCCGCCCATACACCAGTTAGGAGGTGCACTTATGGGCAAGCGCAATACGGAACTACGAGCTCCAGTGTGTCCAAACAATTCGCGGCATGGGTTGCGGCCAGACGCTCGCGGTGGCTATCGGTGCGAAGAGTGCACCGAAGAGTTAGCCGGGACACGATCGAGGCTGCCGACCCGCTGGGCATTCGCAGCGCTTTCTGTGGGGGTAGTTGACTCCGAGCCACAAAGCGAGTAAGGTAGTAGGGCAGGGGCTTCCCTGTGTAGTGTAGAGGAGGTGTTAGATGGGTCAGTACCACGGACTGTTCAACCTAGACAAGCGGGAGATGGTCTTCCCGCACGAACTCGGCTACGGCGCGAAGCAGTGGGAACACACTGGCTTCAAGGGTTCACTCTCCGATGTTCTCTACGCTCTGTGCGCCTACAAGGACGCACGCGGCGGCGGCGACTTCGGTAATGACGATGGCGTGTTCAAGGGTCGTTGGCATGGCGACCGCGTCGCAGTCATTGGCGACTATGCGGAGATTCGCGATTTGCCAGAGGCGTGGCACGCAGCATTCGTTGACCACGAGTTCAACGGCGAAACGCACAAGGTCTTCAACATGGTGAACCAGTACGAGGAAGGCGATACCGAGCCGTACTTCAAGGACATTGGCGACGAGATTCGTTTCTGTGTCGCGTTCCTCTGGGATAAGGAGTTGGAGTCGCTTCAATCCCTTCGCCAGAAGTACAGCGAAGGAGCCATTTCACCCGCACCAGCGGGTTGACGAATCGGGGCACCCCTGCTACCTTTTGGTGGCGGGGGTGTTCCCGCAGTAGTGAGAGGAGGAAGAGATGAGTTGGAAGAATCTTCACGAGGAACAGCCGAGCGGTAGCATCACGATCGAGTCGTGGTACAACGCAGAGAAGAACGCGTTGCTATTCGTTCGCGATAATCACGGCAAGTTCTACACCGTCTATCAGACGGTTGAGGACACGGCAGGGAATAACACCAACTTTGCGCTAGCAGAGGTCTGCTACGGTTGGTACAACTTCCTGTTTGAGCGCATCAACACCACGAAGGCGCATGACGACTTCCTAGATGATTGCTGGGAGCGCAGCAAGTATTTCGCAGGAGTAGAGCATCAGTTTGTCTGCCACGATAATCCAGGGGAGTGCGAGGACGCGTTCCACACGATCCAAGTATCACTTGGAAACGAAGAGTGCGCTGGGTGCGACATTTGTACCGAGTACGCGAAGAAGGTGGAAGACTTTCTCGTTGCGGAAAAGGCGCTATGAAGTACGCAGTGAGGTTAGAGTTCATCGGGCATAAGTGGATTCAGGTGGAGGCTGAAACCTCCAAAGAAGCTGAAGACGCAGCACTGAACATCGGCGTGAACCTTGACGCAGCAGAGTTCCGGGACGACACCGAAGTGTCTGTCTACGACTCAGTGGTGGACGAAGCATGATCGAGGTGTTCTGGGGGTTATGCCTACTCATGATTGCCTACGCAGGACTTATTCTGCGCAGGAGTTAGGCTCACTCGAGTTATACTGCGCGCGTTATCTACGAGCCAGCACTGGGGTGCACCTCCCCCAGTCGGCTCTCTACTCCCCCGGTATGTGTCACACTCCACATTCCGGGGGATTTCCTTTGAGCTCCATGTTGCCGCTTGACAAGCGCGAGTCTATGCTTTACCTTGTGAGTTGCCCCACTTGGGGTGAGTAGTGAATAGGAGGTGTTAGATGGGGTACTACGTAAACGGCAACGGCGAACTGCGAATCAAGAAAGAGAATCTTGACAAGGCGTATGAGGCGCTGATGGCGCTCCAAGACGCACCGAACAAGGCGAAGCGAGGCGGCTCGTCTGGTGGCGATAAGGCTCCACGCTTCTGGTATTCGTGGATGCCAGAGGACTTGCGCACACTCCCAGACACGAAGGCGGTGTTCGCGGAGTTGGGCTTTGAGGTGAACGATGACGAGAACGGCGATCTGCTGATCTCGTGCTACGACAACAAGACAGGGCAAGAGGATGTGTTCTTTGCCGCCGCTGCTCCGTTCATTGAGGAAGGCGACTACGAGTGGACAGGTGAGGACGGCGACTTTTGGAAGTGGGAGTTCAGGGACGGCAAGATGTATCTGCTCTCAGGGCAGCGCATCTACACACACGCCGCTCCGATTGAGGTTGCTGACCTCCACGCGCAACAGGTTGCGATGGTGGAGCGCATTGACGCGATGTTCGCTAAGAAGTAGTTAGTAGTTAGGGGTTATGGGTTATGCCGATTGCGTAATCCATAACCCCGATGCTCTGGCCGAAATCGAGTGCGCAGCTCAAAACCGGGGGCTTGACTCTGGCGATGGTGTCTGTATAATGGGCATAGCCCATTTGGGTGAGTGTAGTAAGGAGGTGTTAGATGAGCGGAGAAATGGAAGCGTGCGTGAAGTGCAACGCGGTTCTTTTCTACGATGATGAGAAAGTGCTGATCCGCGATACAGGTGAAATCAAATACATCTCAACCAGAGCGCAGGGTCATCTGATTAGCGTCTATTGCGTGCCGTGTGCGACGGCTGCGTTTGACGCGGTAGTAGAGGAGGTGGAACATGTCTAAGATCAAGGTGTGCGAAAAGTTCTATTGCGATTATGCTCCGTGCGTTGAGCAGCGCATTGCCGAGTTAGAGGCGGATGGGTTTGAGACCACGAAGCTGCGCAAGTGGCTTGAGGAGGTCAAGGCATCCGACGCGCGAGAGGCGCTCTGGCTCGCAGAGCACAATGAGGGGCTTGACTCCAAGACAACGAGCGTCTAAAGTGGCATTAGCCACCCAGAAGTGGTGGCACGAGTGTGTAGGAGGTGCTAGATGAACACAGAAAAGAAGTGCGTACATTGCGACCCTGCGACGAGCAGAGAGGCGTGGGTGAACATTGACGAGGACTACGGCGGACCATACAAGGCGCGCGTCCGTACCGATTACCGATGGAACGGCTGGACATGCCCAGCGTTCACCTTCGCAGAGGCGATGCGAATCGCGGCAGACACGCACCTGCTTGGCGCAAAGTACAACGACAAAGGCGACAGCGTAGAGTTTGCGTCCTATGACGCGCGGCTCAATGCGTTTGTGATGACGGGTGGCGGTCGCACCCCAGATGACGATCCATACATTGTGTATCCGACATCGTGCTGCGGTCTGTACGACATCGGCGCGATGAATTGGACTTGGGTGGAGGTTGAGGAGCCAGAGTTGGGCGACCTCCCCCAATACACCTTCGCTCACTTGACGGAGGCGTAGTTATGGCTCACGAGCATTCGTTTGATTGGCGCGACTGCGACAAGGTAGGTCATGAGGAGGGCTGCTTTGTCGCATCGTGCGACTGCGGTTATGAATCCTATGATTGCGAGTGCAAGCATGAGGTTATTCGGTGGCTACATGAGGAAAGAGTTAGGGGCTGCGAGAGTTGCGACAACGCCACAGAGTACGAGCAGGGCGAACTTACGCCATGCGACCTTACGGTGTGCTGCGATTGCGGGGCCTCCGTAGAGCCGACAACCGACGCGCACCACAAGCAACTTCTCGCTGGGGTTGGCGGTTGACTTTCTGCTGGCTAGGCTTTACCATGCCATTAGGCGGTCAGATGAGCCGCCAGAGTGCAAGGAGGTGCTAGATGTACGGATTCAAGGTAGAGAACGGAAAGATTAGCCTCTCAACCCGCGGAAGCGGCTTGGCTGGCTTGTACGAGTTGACCGACTGCCAGATGGTAGAGGTCGCAGGTCGGGGCACGCTGGGCGGCGTCAAGGTGGCGCTGCTCTGCGATGAGGAGGGGCTGCTCAAGGCAAACCCAACGAACAACCTGACCGCGTGCGACCTGCTCGCAGAGATCACCAACAGCGCGCCAGCGTACCTGCTGGGCGGTGGGCTGGCTGGTACCTGCTCGCTGGTGTCCGATGATGACCTGCGCGGCTTGACCGCCGATGAGGTCGCAAAGATCACCAAGGCGCTAGATAACGGCGGCTACCCATACGGCAACAGCACGTTCAACGCGCTAGGCATTGAGGTCAACGTAATCCGCGCGTACTAAGCGGAAGCCCGAAAGGGCGCAGAGGGGGCAGGGCTTAGGCTCTGCCCCTTTTCTGTTATGGCGTGGGTTATAGCTCGTGTCGTTATGGTTCCCGGTTATGCCCGCCTGGGTTATCCATCGAGCGAATACCGGTGCGGCCGCCTCTGCATACAAAATATTCATGATGAATCTTTGACAAAGTGCTTGACAGGGGGTTCTTGGTGCCTTATTGTAGTGAAGTCGGGAGCAATCCTAGGAACGCAACCGACTAGGTGAGACTCTGGACGAGCGAGCAAATGCCGCAGCCGAAAAATGCGGGTATAGAGAGGCAAAGGCGTGATGACCGCTAGGGCACCAATGGATCGGTGGGAGCGGTAGGGTGAGAGGGAGGAGCCAAGATCAGGCTCCGAACTAACAACCGACAAGAGAACCCTCAGGGCGACGGCTCTGGGGGTTCTCTCTTTTTCGGTTATGGCCGGTGCGGTTATGAGCTGCGCGGTAGGTGCTCGATCTGCGCCTATCGAGCGCGACCAGGTGCCGACCGGGGGCGCATGTCTGGGCTTGACAGGTGCGCTGCGGTGGGTGTAAGATGCTTGTAGCGGTCAGAGGTAAGACCACCAGAGAGGCTTCCTGCGAGGGCTTCGGGTGGCACCACCGCTAGATAGAGTGAAGGAGGTGCTAAATGGCAAAGGCAAAGAAGCAAAGCGCAACAGAGTGGAAGCGGTTCAGCGTTGAGGTGGTACGCCACGAAATCGCAGAGCCGCAGCCGTATCGCGTTGAGCGACCAGTCGCAGCGGTGGAGTTGTTCAGGGCTGACGCTGACCGACTCACGCAGGAGTCCCTCTGGGTGATGACGCTTGACGGACGCAACGGACTGATGGGGATTGACCGCGTGTATACAGGAACAGCAACAGGCACGAGCGTCCGCATCGGTGAGTTGTTCAGGTACGCCATCGCAGCGGGCGGTTGCGGCATCGTTGTGGTTCACAATCATCCTAGCGGTGATGCGGAGCCGAGCGAGCAGGACATCCAACTCACGAAGGAAGTGATCGCAGCGTCGCGACTCTTGGACATTGAGGTTCTTGACCATCTTGTTCTTGGCGCGGCGGGATCGTATCGCAGCATCCGATCAGAGAATCAGAGCCTCTGGATGGAGCAGGAGCCAACGAGCCTCTTGGGAGGATTCAACGCGGCTGCGGCTGCGCTGAGCCGTTAGGGGTTAGGGGTTAGGCGTAATGCCTAACCCCTGCCACCGGCCTCAGAGAAAAATCGAGAACGCAGCTGCGAGCGTCCAACATGAGAGTTGACAGCGGCGCGAGAGTTTGATAGACTCGCAACAGCGAGGCAAATGATCTCGCAGAGTGTAGGAGGTGTTAAATGGACTTTGATCTTGTGAACGGCGGTTCGGTGTTTCTCCTCATCCCTAAGACCGAGGAGGCGAACGCATGGGTGGAGGAACACATCCCCGCTGATGCGTTGACTCTCGGCAATGGTGTCGCGGTTGAGCATCGCTACATCGCTGACATCCTTCACGGCATCACCGAGGACGGACTCACCTTCGCGTAGTTAGGGGTTATGGGGTTAGGGGTTATCCCTAACCCCTATGCCTCCGGAGCTGCGAGTGCGAAAATCGAGGAGCGCACAGCAGGCTCAAAGATCGGTGTTGACACCAACGCGAATAGGGCGTAAACTACAAAGTAGATCGGACAAGTGATCCGATCAAAAGTGAAAGGAGGAGATCGTGGAGAATCCAACGATCATCTCAATGAAGGAGGCAGCAGACCTCCTCACCGCAACCGAGGGGCGCATCTTCTCGGTACGCTTCATCAAGCGCACAACGGGCGAGGAGCGCGTGATGAACGCTCGCACGGGTGTGAAGAAGCACCTCAAAGGCGGTGATGCCGCCTACTCCTTCTCCGAGAAGAGCCTTCTCTCGGTCTGGGATCTCAACAAGAAGGCGTATCGCGCGATCCCGCTTGACGGGATCATCTCCCTCCGCGAAGGCGGAGAGGAGTATGTGGTAGTCCGCTAGGACTCCACAGGGGAGGGGAGCGATCCCCTCCCCACCCTTCGGGGTTTGCGTAATCTAGGAGAGTGTGATAGACTAACAGCAGAGCGGGAGAGAATCTCTCGCCAGAGTGAACGAAGGAGGAAGTAATGAGCGCAACGACAATCAACAGGATTGAAGTAGGAGTGAACACTTGGTATCAGATTCACACGAACGGCGCAGGAACAACCTTCGCCCGCATCTATCAGGGACAGGACGCGGACGGATTCGGGTGCTTCTGGTTTGAGAAGATGTCGGTGGACACAGGGACACCTATGGGGTACGCGGAAATCTTCGGACACGAGGACTTCACCTCCGAGATCAGCGCGCAGGAACGACTCAACGCCGCCATTAGGAGCGGCATCTAGGACAACAGGAGGGCGGTGTACACTCCGCCACCCTCCGCCCACAATCCCCTCCGCTGTTGCGCCAGCGGGGGGGATTTCTTTTTGGCCAGAGCTCTCACGCCGGTTAGGGGTTAGGGGTTATGCGTAATCGAGTTATGGTCGCGCGTGTATTGTTACACTTGTAACAATAGGATTGTTACAACCGGGGCGCGTCTAGATCGAGCGCGCACATGACCGCTTGACACCACCGCAGCGGCGGGTGTATGATGCTTGCAGCGGTGGAAGTGCTACCGCAAGAGTGAGGAGGTGCTAGATGAGCAAGAACCTACACGGCAAGACACGCAGCGTAGAGAACCCGTACCACATCATCGTGCAAGGTGATTGGGAGTGGCGCGTCCTGAAGCGCTACCAGAGCCCTGACGCAGAGCGCGCGAATCCATACGCTCGTTGGTTCGTCGCGGTGAGGAGCCCGATGACCTACGGCTCGTGGGAGATGGGGGACACCTACATCCGCGAGATCCCGACCGCATACGCGGGCATGGACTTCGTGGAAGGGGTTCGCAAGGAGCAGGGCTACACGGTGCGAACGGCGGTTATCGGGTAGGGGTTAGGGGCGGGGGTTATCCCCCGCCCCTATCTCGCAGCTGGGGCGCACTCGATCATGGCGCAGGGTGCGGCCAGAGAATCCCGCAACAGGGTATTGACAGAGCGGCGCATAGGTGAGAAGATAGCAGCAGCGGCGGAGAATCCGACCGCAAGAGTGTGAAAGGAACGAGAAGTGGAAAAGTGGGAGAACCGAGCACGCAAGGTTGAGAAGCGCAGGAGCGCGATGGTGATGACGGGCAAAGGAACCGTCCGCCAGCAGAACGAACTCCGCGAGAAGGCGCGACAGGCGGCACGCGCAAACGAACGCCGCGCCGCGTACATCGTGAAGTCCTTCGGGGAGGTGGAGGCGTGAGGCGGGGGGACTTCCCCCCGCTCCGCGACACCGCCGCGTGGGAGGAGGCGCAGGAGGCGCGCAGGACGAAGATACTCGCCGCGGTTGTCGTGATTCTATTCTTCGCGGCGATGATTCTCGGCGGGTGCAACGGCGCACACGGACGCTGCTAGGTTAGGGCTCGGGGTTATAGCTCGCGGGGATCGCCCGCGGGCTACGGCCACCGGCGAAGAGATCGAGCAGCTCCCCGCCGCGATGCTTGACACAGGCGCGCAAAGGTGAGACAATCAACAAAGAGCGGGAGAATCAACCCGCCAGAGTGTAGGAGGTACTAGCATGAACGGATGGACGAACCGCGAAACTTGGTTGGTCAATCTCTGGATCAGTGAGGGCGCAATCGGTGACCCTCAGAGCGTAGAGGAGCAGGCGCGATACTTCGCAGAGTCTGGAGAAAGCAGCGCACCATACCGCATGGCGGAATACCTTCGGGAATCCGTTCGCGAGGTGTGCAATGTTGGCGATGGACTCGCCGCCGATCTTCTGGGCGCGGCACTCGCCGCGGTGAACTGGGACGAAATCGCCGAGCACTATGTTGAGGACGCAATCCGCAACGAAGAAGAGCAGACCGCCAACGCCAACGCGTAGCGGGAGGGGCGGGGGCTACGGCTCCCGCCCTAGCTCCTCAGTTAGGGCTCATGAGGTTATGGCCTGCGCGGGTTAGGTTATAGCATTGTTACATTGTAACAATCCAGGCGCACTCGATTGTTACAATGCCGGGCAGCCGCCCGATTGTTAAGGAATCTTAATCAAACAACCCATTGACTCTTAACGCTTTATGCTTTACTCTTGCCATAGGCGGTCAAGAGAACCGCCAGAGTGTGGAGGTAGATCGTGAAGATCACCGCAGTAAAGGCGGCAGAGATTCTGACCGCAACCGAGGGGAAAATCTTCTCGGTGAAGTTCGTGAAGCGCACCACTGGCGAAGTGCGCGAGATGGTAGCCCGCACTGGCGTAAAGGCTCACCTCAAGGGCGGGGACGCCGCCTACAAGTTCTCGGATAAGGGGCTCCTCTCGGTTTATGATGTAGCCGCCAAGGGCTACCGCTCAATCCCTCTTGATGCCATCGTGAGCCTCAAGAGCGGCGGCGAAGTCTACGAGGTAGAAGCCTAAAGGGGGCGGGGCGGGGGATTGACTCCTCCGCCCCTATCCCTTAAACTGATAGCAGCGGGGTAGAAGCTCCGCAAGAGTGTAGGAGGTGCTAAATGTACAAGGTGGTAGTGGTTGATAAGAGCGGGCCCGAGTTTGACGGAATCTCCGAGATTATCGGACTCGCAACACTCGCCGATGCTAACAGGATCGCCGAGCGTGAAGCCTACGACACCGCCGAGGTGCTACTAGGTGACTGGCGCGTGGTGCGTGAGTCACGAAGCGCGGGCAAGTATGGCGCGCGGCTAGAGCCTACGACAGGCGCGGCGGGCTATATCGTCGTGATGGTAGCCGAGCAGTAGAGCCCAGCACCCCCCGCCCCTATAAAGGGCGGGGGGGGGTAGCTCCAGCAGTTAGGCCGGTTAGGGGTTATCGAGTTATAGGTTATGGCGTAACATGTAACAATCCGGGATTGTAACAATCGAGTATTGTTACATTGTAACAATCGGCTATACCCCCCAGGAGTATTGACATTATCGCCATACCGCGCTATAGTAGGTGTAGCGGTTGAGATACAGCCGCATGAGTGTATAGGGGGGTGTCATGGACATCTTGGAGACCATCAAAAATGACGAGAGCCTCATTGAGAGCCTCTCCGAAGTGTATGCGGGCGATGATGAGACATACGCCGATAGGCTAGCCGCCACGGATAGCGTATCCGCCGCGCTTGAGCTCATGGTATCGGCGGCATTTATCGCGCGGGTGTCTGGCGATTATCTCGGTAGCGGCGACATCGTTGATGCATACGCCAACTATCGGGCGATGATCTAAACGGTAGCGGGGCGGGGGTTACGGCCCCCGCCCTAGCTACGGGTTATAGGTTATAGCGGTTACGAATTATGCATAATGCATAGTCCCCGGCACGAGGTACTCACTCGATCGAGGGGCGATGCCGGGCGCGCAACTACTTGACATGAGCCGCTGGGCGTAGTATTCTACTTGTAGAGGGGTTGAGGGAGGCCACACGCCACCTACCAACTCGGTAGCCGTTGTCGGTGTACCAAATCCCGCCCCTCTCAATAGCCCTAGCTGGGGCGAGTGTAGTAGGGGGTAGAACATGATTGAGTGCGTAGAGTGCGGGGCAGAAACTATCGTGATTGATGGGGACTGCTGGGATACGGTCTGCCGGGGATGCTATGAGTCCTACGCCCAAGACGCGGAGGCGATGGCGGAGGCGGAGGCTACGGGAAACTAGCGGGGACGGGGGAGGGTAGCTCCTCCCCCCACCCTCGTTTTTGGGGCTTGACATAGTGCCCGGGCTGGAATAAACTTGTGGAAGTGGGACGAGTGTAGCCCACACAATCCAGGAGAATCCTGGGGGAGGTAATCAATGACGGAGCAACAAGAACTCCGGGCGGCAATCGTAGAAGCCGCCGAAGCCCTGGCGGTGGCAATCCGCCTCATGGATCAAGCCGGCGGGGAAGCCGCCGAGTGGCTGGACTCCCAGCCCGGCTCCGAAGCAATCCCCCAGGGTGGCTCCCTGGACCAGGCGCTAGCCGCCCTGGTGAAGTTGGGCGATCTATACGAAGCCTAGTCCCCGGTTGGACTCGCCCCGTCCCTGGGTACGCCTGGGGGCGGGGCTTCTTATTGCCCCAAACTATTCACCCGGCATACGTCCAAAGATGCCCAAAAGTGGCTCACAGCTCGCTAGGAGTACCAAGACAGCACCCGGGCACGTTTCGCGGCTCCTGGTGGCTCCTAGGCCCATCTACGAGGCCGATACCGGGCACTAGGTCCAGACTCGAGGCCGTGGCCGCCACTTCGTTATGACTTATGGGTTATAGCTTATGACTTACGGGTTATGACTTATGGCATAGCAGGTATCGCGCGCGGCCGTGTGCGGTGGTGGTCTGCCGGCATCTGCCCGCCACAATGACTACTTGACACCAGAGCGTGGGCGTGGCATTATGTATCCAGAGGGCAGAGGTAAGACCAGCCTAGGGACTCCTGCGAGGGACCTGCTGGCACCCCCTCTAAAAAGAAAGGGGAGAGATGATGGACTACAACGAGATGGACGACTACGGGACGGGATGGGAGGAGCAGGCAGAGGCAATGTGGGAGCAGATGATTGACGCGCAGGTGCGCGAGATTCTGGACTCCTGCGAGTGCCTGAAGGCGGGGACGGATGCTTCACTCACAGCCCTACTCACAGGCAGGTGCGCAGCCTGCGGCTGGCGAGAATAGCAACAGGCGAGGAGGGGATTCCCCTCTCCTCCTCGCCGCCACTTACGGATTATGGGTTATAAGTTATAAGTTATAGATTATGAGTTATAGGTTATGGCATACAGCAGACAGCTCCACGCATACGCGGGCAGGCACAGCCGGCGGCTGGGCCGCATCTTGGCTCTTGACTCTGGCGCGACTCTCTGGCATAGTATAGGCAGCGGGGCAGATGACCCCGCAAGAGTGAAAGGGGAAAGCAAATGTTTGAGGTGTTCTTGACTGGCGCAACGACTGGCGCACTCGTGGTAATGGTAGGGATTCTGGTGATCCAGAAGCTGGAAAACTACCAGAGAAAGCAGGACGATCTCTGGGAGAAAGCAGAAGCCTACGACAGGGCAAGAAGGCAAGGCAGAATCTAACCAGAGAGGGGAGAGGCGAAAGCCTCTCCCCTTCGGTTAGGGGTTATAGGTTATGGGTTATGGGTTATGCGTAATGCATACCACGCGCGCCAGACCAGCGGCTAGAACAAAATAGAACGCATGTTCTATCCGGAGATTGGGGCTTGTATTCTTGCCCATTATCGGCGAGAATAGTACCAGAGGGGAGGCAGAAAGCCTCTCCCAAGAGAAAGGGGAAAACGAGATGGCAAAGTGCCTCTGGTGCGGATCGGACTATGAGTGGACCGATCGCCTAGCCTCCGCTCTCTGCGAGTCCTGCGCTTCGGACGAAGCCCAAGACTACGCCGCAGAAGCGAAGATGGAAGAAGCCCTCTGGGGCGCAGAGATGGCGGAGGAAATCTCCGCCCTCCTCTCAAAGTAAGGGAAGCGGGGAGGGGCGAAAGCCCCTCCCCAAGAAAGGGGAAAAGAAAATGGCAGAAGTAAACTTCGGAAAAGTCTTCGGGACTCTCATCAAGGGGGAGGAGAATCGTTGCCAGATTGAGGAACTAACCTCCGCCTTCGTCTGCGAGAATCCCGCAACGCAAACTCTCGCAATAAATCCTAGCGGATGGAACGGAGAGGAGTACGCCTACCACGACGAAATCCAAATCTGCGAGGACTGCTGGAACCAGATTCATTGAACTAAACGAAACGCGAAACCAGAGAGGCGGGGAGAAATCCCCGCCTCTCTCATTGTGCGCGAAAAGAAGCTGGAACGCGCTCAACCCCCACCCCGCGCCCGCGGCCCCCCCTCCCCGGCTTTGCGGGACACCCATGCCGATTTTTCACCAACCCCCCAACGAGTGTCAAGACCTGACCCAAACACCCACCGGCACAGATATTTTTTTTCGCAGCGCGCGTCAAACACGTGTCAAGAGGAGATGATGGTAGAGGGGCTTGGATTTGAACCAAGGACCGCTCGGATATAAGCCGAGTGCTCTAAACCGCTGAGCTACCCCTCCGTGCAGCAGCGGCAGCATCTCGCCGACGCTTGGAGCGCCGCTCCGCCTCCTTTTTCCGCGACTCAGGAGATCGTGACGGGGCGACTAGTTTGACCTCATATTCGCAGGCGCGGCACTGCTTGTGCCCTGGGCGATAGAACTCTTCGTCGTCCGGCCAGTCTTCTTTACATCGAGTGCAGATGCGGGATGGCTCTTCGTACATTACTGCCCTGCATCCTCTCGTTCGCTCTCTGGGTCGCTTGTACGAATTTCCCAGAGGATCTTGGCAAGCTCGGACCGATGTGTGGTCGTGACCTTGCTGATGTGCAGCTCTCCTTCAAGGATATTGAGCGCAGCATTGGTGCTGTACCACATTGCTTCGCCATCTCCAAGCTTTGGTTCATATAGTGGCTCGTCGTTCGTCTCTACGATACGCATCACTGACCATAGCCCCTCATTGGGGTCGTACACGATCAGATGGTCGTCAACCCCATTGAATCTGACGACGCGTGCGCGGTTTTCAAGAAGCTCCACGATTTTTACTCCTCTCCTCAGAGAATCCTTCTGGGTATCGAGCAGCCAACTTGTCGTAGTTCTTTTCAGCGATTTGATCAAGGCGCAACTCTAGGGTGGTCGCAATCTCTGCAACGTACCAGAGGATATCTCCAAGCTCCTTCTCCACCTCGGTGAGGTTCAGCTCATGCCCGTGGCCGATCCACTTCTTCAGGGCGTCAATCAACTCCCCGGTCTCGCCAGCAAGCCCCATCGAGGCAACGGCAATACGCCCGTGTCGTGAGTCATCAAAGGAGTAGTGGGCGCGTGCCGTCTTGGCGGCATGTCGCTGGTAGAACGTAAACGCGTTTTCCCTGAGCTTGGTCTGCTTCACTGTCCCTCCCTATCTATCGCAATTCTATGATTTTTCTGTTGGTTCGTCAACTGCGCTATTTCGGCGACGCTTCGTCACCTTGGGTGGCTCTTTGCCGTAGCGCTTCTTATAGGCTTTTGCGGCTGCGGTGTAGTCCTTGCACAGCTCGGCATCGGCAACGCGGAGCTCTTTGGCCGTCAGATTATCCTTGTGCAGGGTGAGCAGCTGATCGGACCAGAGCTCATCGTGCTCTGGATACATCATCATCAAATGCGCGACTTCATGGAGCATCGTCTCCTTGTCGTTACCAGCGCAGAACGCCATACGGCGCTCGTCCATCCACGTCACACCGCAGTAGTGGATCTCATCGGGGTCCTTATGCCAATGGATAAAGACCTGAACCAAATCCAGCTTGTACTTTTTGAGCAGCTCTTCAAGGAAGCGCAAATTCCCTTCCCAGAGATTGAGCGCCTTGACTGGCATGCCAGTACCCCAGTCAAGCTGGAAAATGAACGACTTGGTCCACTTCGGTCGCGTCACACTGGCTCCTCTGCTCTGGTGGATATCTCGTCCATTCTAGTGGGTTGCAGATGTCTTGGCAAGTGGGCAGGCGGCTGGCGGGCGGTAAAATAGCAGGGTGAACGAGTACCGCGTAACACGCATAACTGGCAAGGTACCGATGTGGCACATCGAGCACGATGGGGCATCGGATATCGCCCTGACCGAGCGGGACACCATGTCCATCATCGGGGAGTGGCTCCAGAAGGACTATGAGGCTGGGAAGGGTGGGGAGTTCCGCATCCTGTGGGATGGGGTTCCTGCTGGCTTTACAGCTCCTGATCTAGACGAGATTTTTGGGGACGACTCTTCGCACCTGCACTAAAGCGCTCCCCGCATTTGGGGCACTCAATCAAGCGCTCCTCCTTCTCCACCTGCTCTGACTGCACGTCTCCAAGGAGCTTGGCAAGGTCCTCATCGTCATAGCCCGTCCCAAGCAGCAGATCTGACTGCTGGAGGTCGGAGAGGATATCTATCAGGCTCTGCTCATCCCATCGCCCGATATCGCTCGTTCGGTTGTCCGCGATCAGGATGGCAAGGGCTCGCTCGTCATCGCAATCAACCCAGAAGACAGGGACGTGGGTCATCCCGAGCTGACGGGCTGCCATGAAGCGATGGTTCCCCGCAAGGATGTAGCGGGTGGACTTCTGCGCGACGATTGTCCCGAACCAGCCGTTCTGCTGGATGCTGGTGATGATGGCTCCAATGTCGCCATCACGCGCATTGCGTGGGTGGGTCGTGAGCGTACTGACTGCTACATATTCAATAAGTGTTGAGGCAGGTTGTGGCTGGGTCATCGGCTCCACCCCGTACTGCGGCAGCAGGGAGGGAGGGGAGACGGTGCCTGAAAAAATATAAAATTTCCGAAGTTGGGGCGCATCAACCGGGAAGCTCTGACAGGCGGAATTTACTCGCAATCTGCTTGGATGTTGTAGGCCCGATGATGGAGAGCGGAGCAGCATTGCGACCAGCGTAGAACAAGAGCGTAGGAACCGAACGAATCTCTAGGTTCTTCACGATTGCTGGGTTCTCATCAATATTGACCTTGACCACCGTGACCTTGTTTCCGTACTGAGTCTCAATATCGGCAAGCTCTTTATCAATCTGCTTGCAGGGCTGGCACCACGGCGCCCAAAGGTCTACAAGGACTGGCTTGGTGGATTCAAGTACTTGCTTCTGGAATGTGTCGTCTGTCGCTTTGATCGCCATAGGAACCTCCGCTATCAATTGTTGGGTGGTGGAGTATACCAAATTACGGATTGTCCTTCCGTATTCGTCCGTACTGCACCGGCTTAAATGCCTTGACAAGCTCTGATAGTGATGGGATGTCAAGCCGCTCGCTTTGCTTCCACACCATCTCAAGCATCATCTGGTTGCATGACTGTGGATAAAACTCTAGGAACTCTGGAAAGTCTTCGTGGTTGAAGACTCGTGCCTCCTTGGCAAAGTCCTCAAAGTCAAGCACCCACTTTTCGCCGTGGATATCCATCGCCTCTATGTCAATGCGGAGGTCATCAAAACAGAAGAGACGATAGATGCCCCCAGCACGAGCAATCCCAAGCATGCTGCTCTGCATCAACAGATACAGCGCGACCTTGGGACTGTGTGCTGGGAGCATGATCGCTACTTAGAACGGAAGATCGTCAAATGTCTGTACGACTTCCTGCGGGCTCACCGAGGCTACCGGCTCTTCCCCATCCTTGCGCTTGCTGCGCGCGAGGACCTGCAGGAACTTGCAGTGCACCATCAACTCGAGGTGCTCTTCGTCCTTCTTATCAACCCACGAGCTTAACTCTGGGCTTCCCTCAATCAAGACAAGGTCGCCCTTCTCAATGATCTTGGTTGCGAGTTCGGCACGACCGTCCCAGCAGGTGACTGGATACCACTTGGAGGTGTACTCACCGTTGGCATCCTTTCCCGAGGACACTGCCACATTGAAGTTCGCGACGGGTCGTCCCGCCTTTGTCTGTCGCAGTTCTGGCTTTGAGCCAACCCGACCGATCAGTTGAAGCTTAATCATTAGCTTCTTCCTTCCATACTTTTACGCGCACCCCGGGCAACGCTTCCGCCCCCGATTCCTGCACGTAGTTTTTTGTGGCCGTCAAGCGGACGACCTGCGCATCATCGCGCCACACCAATCCTACCGTCCCTGAGTCCAAGATGGCTCTGACCAACTTGTCCAGATCTGGCTTCACGATGTGGCTGCTGCTATATCCCTTCCTCAGGCTGCCAGAGCCATTCAGATGGGATTTCGGGCGCTCAAAATAGAACGCCAGATCAACACAGACGGGACCATCAATGGTCACGCCAGCAGAAATATCCTTCCGAAGCACAAACGCGCAATACTCGCGCCACTTCTTCAGGTTTGGGTTGTCGCTTGTCACGACAACGCGCCCGCCGCGATTGAACGCGCGGGAAGAGCCCTGGGGTACTGGGATGCCGTAGATATAGACCTCTTTCATATCCATCACTTCAACTCTGTCCATTTCCTATCCACTTCTACTAGCCGATGTCCAATCCATTCTGCCACATTTGCCACAACCCCGTTGCCGCAAACCTTGTACCTGCTGGAATCAAGCCCTGTTGGGAGCAGATCGCTATCCTGCATCCCATACTTGACATCATTGTTTTGATATACGGACGCGATAAAGGTCTGCGCATGGTGGCTCTGAACACTTGGCCAGACCGCATTAAGAGCTCGTGCGGTTTTTATTGGTGTCGCGGAAAAGTTATCTGCTTTTGCGTCCTCTCGGATGCTATAGGCGTGGTGGTCTACTTGGATGTCTTCTTGGCTCGGGAACGCGGCACCCATTGCTCGGAAGTTGGGATTGTCCACCCGTCCGGCCAGCCCATCAGTCGTTCGCATTCCACTGGTGTAAGCCTCCGAACCAACGACGAGTTTGTTTCCTTGGGCGTCGTTATCGTCTGGTCCGAAGCCCCCACCGAGCCCTCCACGAGTGAGAGCTGTGGTGACAACGAGTTGTCCGTTTTCAACGGTGCTTGTAGCTCCCTTGTGGTATCTGGCGAGGAGAGCGCCAGCGACGTCAGGGCGCTGCTCAGAGCCTCCGGAAGTTGCCTGCCACGACGATTTGCGCGCCTGAGTATGCCCACAGCCGCCTTCGCACTCAAGAAGAACCTCTCCGGCGCGGTCGCTTCCAAGACTCGCGACAATGAATACTCTACGGCGTCTCTGGGGGACTCCAAAGAATCGTGCATCAAGAGTTCTCCACGAAATACCGTACCCGAGGTTGTCCATTTCATTGAGGAGGGCGAGGAAGTCCCTTCCATTGTTGGAAGAGAAGAGACCGGGGACGTTTTCCAGCACAAGCCACCGAGGTCTGAATCGTTCCACAAGGTCAAGGAATGTGAAGGCAAGGACTGATCTTCTTCCATCGGTAAATCCTTTCCGCTTTCCAGCGACTGAGAGGTCTTGGCAGGGGAAACCTGCGCTCCAGATATCTGCTGTTTTCCAATCATCACCGCTGGTGGTCCTGCCTTCACCGTCAGCGGGTCCGCCACGTCGTTGAAGTACGTCGGCTGTCTGCTGAACCACGCTGGAAAGCTCATGATCAGCAAGTGCGACGATGTCTCCAAGCTGCTGGACTCCCGGGAATCTGCTGGCAAGGACGGATCTGGCGAATGGGTCAATTTCGCTGACGCTAACTGTTCTGATTCCTGCTCGTTCAAAACCAAGATCAAGCCCTCCTACTCCACTAAAGAACGACGCGTGGCGTAGTTCTCGATTCATCGGTTCCGAGCACCGATCTCCGGTCGCTGATCCTTCGCATCTATTCTGACAACACGACCAGTTTCTTGCAATCTACTCACCGATGCCCCGTAACCAAGGTCGTCCAGTTGATCAAGGGTAAGGTTAGAGGTCACAATGGTGGACTTCATGTGCTGGTACCTGCTCTCAATCAGGACATAGAGACGCTCAGTCACCCAATCAGTTGCCTTCTCCTTGCCGAAATCGTCAAGGACGACCACTGATGCTCGCTCAAGGGAAAACTCCCAGAGGTCTTGCGCCCTCGATTCGCTCAACCTGATGCTTTCTCGGAGCTTATCCATAAAGATTGGCACGTTAATGAAGCGCATATTCTGCTCAACCATCGTTTTTGGGTCGCGATAGAGCTCAACACCACGCTCCTCAAGTCGCTGAGCGCCCCAAAGTCTTGCAACTTCACGCAGTGCAGCCACAGCAAGATGTGTTTTGCCGACGCCAGGCGCTCCAATAAGGGAAAATCCGCGATCTTTTGGATCTTTAAGCGCAGCCCACTCCGTCGCAACCTCAAAAGCCTTTGTTGTCTTGTCATTGACAACAAAATTTTCAAATGAATGCGGCAAATAGCGCTCTGGAACTCCTGCTTTCGTCAAAATCCCCACCTCGTAGGTAGCTGTATCAGGATTCAACGTATTCATCACGGCTGAAACCTCGCTCATCGTTGCTCTCCCTCTTTTTTCCTTGCTTTTTGTCTGATATTTTCTGCAGATAATCCAGCGGATCGCCCTTCAAGTCCTTGATTGCTACAAAACAGATCGCTGCGAGCAGTGATTCAAGTCCGTGCGGGTATTCCTTATAGATTTTTGCCATCCGTGCATACTGTGGCTTGGTGAGTGGCCTTCCGCTAACCGCTGCCATGAAGTCTCCAACCGCCCCCGACTTATTTCCGACGCCGACGATGTGCGCAACCCACTCTGGGAGCGTCCTGCCAGCTATTCCTTGACTGTTCGTGCGTCGCGTAGCCCCGGAATCATTGTCTTGAGCACTTTTCGCTCTGGTAGAAGTTGTGGATGGCTTTCCCATTTGTCGCAAACCTCCTTGTACTCACACGTCGCATGCGCCCATGACGAAGGATTAGGGTAGACGCCCTTTTCCTGCGCGTCAAGGAACGCCCTCACCGAGATATAAAGCTTATCTAGCGCATCCTGACCCCTACGAGTGACCCTGCGGTCAACATTGGGGGATTTTGCACTCTTGCTGATGATGTTGAACGTGACCTCTGGGTCATGATCAAAATTGTCCCGAACAGCAAGCACATAGGCGGTTGCCTGAATATCGCCATGCTCGCGACCCTCCTCCCACTTCCTCGATGCAGTCTTATGCTCAACAACATCCTTGTTCGTGGTGATCATGTCAACCTGCGCCTTCAACTTGATCGGCAGTTTACCAAGGCGGCTGTGTTTGATCTCTGCATACATCGTGCGCTCAACGGCATGGGCAACCCAGGGATCTCCCTCCGTAAGTGCCGCACGTAGCATCTCCTGCCCCATGGCTTGCTGACCAATCGGATCAGCATCTTTTTCCGCCATCCAGTCAACTTTCTGTGATTCCTGCGCGTAGGTCAACTTATAGGCATCGTATGCCTTCCCAAGGTCGCCAGTCTTCTTGCCGCCAGCAATCGGCTCATACCAATTCTGGAGACCAGAATGGACTGATGTACCAAGCGCAAAGAACGGAGTCGTCCTGTCCGTCCAGAGTCCAAGTCGGTACTTGTACCACCAGCGGAGTGGGCAAGAGAGAAACTCCCTTAGCTCACTGACGCTGACGTACTCTGGATGCCGCTCGTCGTATCTGATCAACTCCATCAGGCGAACTTCGCGCGCTTATTCTTCCAAGCGCTTTGAAGAACCTGTCGCTCGCGATCAGTCATATCTAGACCAGAAATATCCTGACCAACCCTCTGCAACTCGTTTGCATCAGATGCGGCCTGAATGGCATCAAGCCAGTTCAAAACAATTGGAGTCTCTTCAATGTCAACATCTGCAAAGATTTCCTTGGCAGCTGCAACGATTGGATCTGCCTTTGGTGCAGCACCGCTCTTGGCACGAATCTCATCACCAGAGGCAACCTTCTTGGAAGGAAGACCGGCCATGACCAGCGCACGACCAGCAGCGCTTGTCTCGGTATTCTCCAGCTCTGAACCGCGCGTGTATGGCGTGCTTCCGGGGATTGCCATTGAGGCGTGACCGATACCTGCTGGCTTCTCATCAACCGTCTCGCCGCGGAAGACCTGCGCCTTCATCACGACAATCTTGTCGGTGAGCTGAACAAGCTCCGTCTCAATGCGCGCATTGGGATACGCGTCGTACCACGCCTTGATGCGGTCTGCTACCTCAACGTAGTCTGCCGCGAATGCCTTGCGCTTCTCTGGCGCTGCGCTATTTCCATAAGCCATCTCTTTTACCTACCTTTCTTAAGCTCTGCGGCTCTGCGCAGATACTCACTAAACAATTCCTCCTCGGCAACCCCGAGAAAGTCGCTAATCTTAGCCCTCATCGGCTGGCTCATCTTCACATGTCCGAATCGCAGGTCCCGAAGGTACTGCGGATGACACTCTAGGTATTTTGCCACCACATCGTGAGGAATGCAAGAGTCGTCAATGATCTGCCAGATGTGCGCGCATGTCGCGCGCTGCATAAGGCGCCATTCCCTCCCCTTCTCCCCACTAAGTTTAGACACCTACCGTATTAATGTCATCCGGAGAACGCAGCCATTCCTCACATGCAAAGCTAATGCCGCGATCCACCCAAAGCCTACCCTCTGAGTCAAGGATTTCCCCTGAGTCAGCAAGCTCAGCCTCAAGAAGTTCGTGGGCATCGGCAACGACGGAGAGCAGAAGACTTTCTTTTTCTGCTGCTTGATTATGGCCCAGTGTCGTTGCGACAGGATGTGACTCCAGTGCGGCAACAAACACCGACCGACCGCGAAGCTCCAACTCAATCTCTCGAGTTTCTGTCACTTCTTTACCTTTCCAAGAATCTGATACACACGCTGGCGGCTAATCCCGAGTTTCCCCGCGATGTCCACCATTGTCATTCCAGAATCTTTTAGTGCTTGGATCTCGCTCGCCCGGATTTCAAGCGATGCAAGAGCCGAAGTGGAGCGGTGTTTGTGGTTGCACCACCAGCACCGAGCAGCCTCAGGCGACGTGACCTGCTTTCCGCAATTCACGCAATTTGCCATTTGGTCGCTCCTTCCATCTTCATGACCACATTCTAGGGGGCTCCCATTGACATGTCAAGGGGAGAGAGACCTAGGGCTTCTCCTTGTAAAACTTTTCAAGATATTCGTTAAGGACTGGGCGCCAGACCCTAGACTGTTCCGTCTTCATTCTGTGGTGGAGCCCGCACAGGGATACAAGATTTTCGGGGATTGATGGTCCACGCTTTCCGAGCCCAGAGCCGTTGACGTGGTCAAGCTCTAGTCCGAATCGGTCTGATGGGCCGAACTGCGTGCCACAGCGACCGTACATTCCAATCCTTGGTCCGACGCACCCGCCGTCCCGCTTTAAGACCTCTTGGGCAACGCCAAGGGTCACTGGGTCCTTGTGGCGGATTGTCCTCTTGATGCGAGATCTTTTCACTGGCGACTCTTGAGATAATCAACCAGCTTGTCTAGCGGACGCAACAACCGCTTGGGAGCGAAATAGAAGTCGTCTTCTTTCTGGCGGTATTTGTCAAACTTGCGCTCCACAGACCATAGACTTGGATTGGCAGTTGACATCGCAAGCATCTTCTTGGTTTTCTGGCTCACGAACACATAAGCAATTGGGCGCTTGCTCTTGCCATTGAATCCGCTATAGGTATCAACAATGATCCGCTCTAGGGGCCAAGACTCTGGGTCCTCACCAAACTCTTGACGGACAGACTTGACCTCAAGAATGTCGCCATTTGAAAGGATGATGTCCTTTTCGTTCTTGGTGAATCTTGACCACTTATTCGAGTCGTGCTCAATCTCTAAATCTGGGACCGTGCACTCAATCCCGCGACTTCTTAGGTCTCCCGCCACGTAGTAGTTGTACCCGTGACCTTCTCGATACGCCTTGAAGTAGTCGTGACTCATCAGAGCCTCCCTTCCTTTCATTTCCTTTCTCAGCCGCCATCACGCGACAAGGAAGACAATAGCACGGTTGGGTGTGATATGTCTTCTCCGCGGCCACGAGTTAGCTCTTTCGCTCTCGTGCCTCAACTTGGCGCATGATCTTATTTGACCAAGCAACCCCAGGATCTCCGCCCCAGAGCGCCCATGCGATACGACCAGCCGACGGGAACCCGTCCTGTCCGGGCTTAAATCCTTCACCCTGCTTGTCAACCTCGTGTCGCGCAAGAAAGGCGCGCATCTTGCGAACGCGCGGGATCGTCATCGTGTTGCTGATGAGCATGCGTGCGGTTGTCTGGCCTGGCCCAATCCCGCCGCGACCGAACTCACGTCGCCAATCAAGACCTCGCTT
>Ga0315903_10000834_pt1 | contig 46346 bp, 38 predicted proteins | sample LakEriMetagenome_7_FD_203524 | JGI IMG/M metagenome (GOLD analysis project Ga0315903, IMG submission 203524) | Freshwater fungal communities from buoy surface, Lake Erie, Ohio, United States - Buoy 2 MA119 | ecosystem: Environmental > Aquatic > Freshwater > Lake | place: USA: Lake Erie, Ohio... | reverse complement strand
CGAATCAAAGGCTTAAAAGCCCCTATGGCTGCGGTTTTTCAATTGGCACAACCTATCGGTTTTGATGCGCCCGACGAGCAACCCGTTAATTTGCTGATTTTTCTGCTGGTCCCCGAAGCGGCGACTCAAAAACACCTAGAAATCCTATCCGAAATTGCTGAACTGCTGAGCGACACCACGCTCAGGGAAAATATCAAAAGCAGCACGGTCCAAAAGGATTTGCACCAATTGATCGCCCAGTGGCAGTCGGCCCAAACCGCCTGATACTGCGGCCAACTGAGTTGAACTCATGAAACCCGCCGTCATCAGTGCCGATGTTCTTTTTGAAGACCATCGCAGCAAACTCAAGTGGCAATGGGTGGCTGGTTTAGGAGCTTCTGAGCGCCGATTTGACGAAGTCGCGGTTCGCGAAGCCCGTTCTGGTGCCGATTTGGTGGGGTACCTGAACTACATCCACCCTTACCGAGTTCAAATTCTGGGGCCGCGTGAAGTGGCCTACCTGAGCAACGCCACGGCGGAAGACTGCGCGCGCAGGATAGCCAGAATTGTGACTTTGGAGCCCCCCGTTCTGATTCTGGCCGATGGGCAGGTGGCCCCTGAGGCCCTGCTGTCGATGTGTGAGCGGGCCCAAATACCCATGTTTGCGACAGAGCACTCTTCGGCATTTGTCATTGATGTGTTGCGCGCCTATTTGTCCAAACACTTTGCTGACCGCATCACCATGCACGGCGTGTTCATGGACATTCTGGGCATGGGAGTGCTCATCACGGGCGAATCCGGTTTGGGCAAGAGCGAGTTGGGGCTGGAATTGATCTCACGCGGCAACGGCTTGGTGGCCGATGACGCGGTGGATTTGTACCGCATCAATCAGACCACCATTGAGGCCCGTTGCCCCGATTTATTGCAAAACTTGCTCGAAGTACGGGGCATTGGTTTGCTGGATATCAGGGCCATTTTTGGTGAAACCGCTGTGCGCCGCAAGATGCGCCTGAAATTGATTGTTCACCTAGTACGTCGGGAAACACTGGAGCGTGATTACGAACGCTTACCGTCCGAGCCCTTGGTGCAAGACGTGCTGGGAATTGCGGTCCGCAAGGTGGTGATTCAGGTGGTGGCGGGTCGCAACATCGCGGTGTTGGTGGAGGCCGCTGTTCGTAACAGCATTTTGCAAATGCGCGGAATTGACACTTATCAGGAATTCATCGAGCGGCAGCGCCGTGCCATGGAGTAGACCGTCGTAGAAAATTGGGGCGCGCAAAGCCAACCCGTGGGCTCAGCGCTGTCGATGGGGGCAAGGGTTTTGTACGCAATGGGCGTAAAGACTCAAGGCATGGTCGGCAATCACGAAACCTTTTGCCTCGGCCACCGCTTGTTGCCGCAATTCGATTTCCGGGTCATAAAACTCCTCAACTCGACCACAGTCCAGGCACACCATGTGATCGTGGTGTTGTCCTTCATTGAGTTCATAGACCGACTTGCCACTTTCGAAGTGGTTTCGGCTCAAAATACCGGCCTGCTCAAACTGGGTCAGCACTCGGTACACGGTGGCCAAGCCAATGTCGGTGTGTTCCCGCAGTAAATGACGGAAAACATCTTCTGCAGTCATGTGCCGCTGCGCACCGCTTTGAAAAACTTCCAAAATTTTCAGCCGGGGCAGGGTGGCTTTTAGACCGTTGCTTTTCAGTTCATTGATTTGGGTCATGGTCAAGGGTGTGTGGGTCAGCAAACCAAAGCAGTTACAAAGCTACCGCTACAATGGCCCGATCATATCGGCCAGCCCTCAACCATGACAGCTTCCTTGACTTTTCCTTTGATTGGCATCCGCCTGGCATTGCTCATTTTTTGTGCAAGTTTGGTGGGTTGCAGTAGCATGGGCAGCAGCATTTCCCGCGACACCTTGAAAGTTTATGTGCCTGAGGTGGTGCAAGGCAACTTTGTCTCTAAAGAGCAGCGCCAGGCGCTGACACTGGGCATGTCTCGCGCGCAGGTTCGGGACATTTTGGGCACACCCTTGGTCACCAGCCTGTTTCGCGCTGACCGTTGGGATTACGCCTTCAGCATTCGGCGTCAGGGCATACCGTCCCAAAATTTTCAACTCACACTCTTCTTTAAGGGCGAACTGCTGGAGTCCATAGAGGGGGGCGATTTGCCCAGTGAGTCCGAATTTGTCGATCGTCTTGCCGTGGGCAAAAAAACGCTGAATACCCCCAACCTGCAAGCCAGCGAAGAAGAACTGAAGAAATTCCCGGCGCAAAAGTCGCAGGCAGATGCCCCGCGCAAAGCGCCCTTGCCTGCCAGTTACCCCCCTTTGGAGCCCGCGCCACGCTGAGCGTGGCTTGTGCGGGTCAAGCCAGCGCCGGGTGGCTGCATCCCTTCATTTTTAAATGACATGACTCAATTGACCAATTTGCCGATCGCTGTCGCTGGAGCCTCCGGGCGCATGGGGCACATGCTCATCGAGGCCATCATGGCCTCTGGCGACTGCCGACTGACGGGGGCGCTGGACATCGAGGCCAGTCCAGCTCAGGGGCAAGATGCAGCGGCGGCACTGGGAAAAACCAGTGGCGTTCTGGTCAGCGCCGATTTACACGCAGGCTTGAAAAACGCAGGTTTCCTGATTGATTTCACCCGCCCTGAGGGCACATTGGCCCATTTGAAGGTTTGCCGCACGTTGGGGGTCAAAGCCGTGATTGGAACCACGGGCTTCACCGAAGATCAAAAAGCCGAAATCGCCGAAATCGCCAAAGACATCGCCATTGTCATGGCCCCCAATATGAGCGTTGGGGTCAATGTCACGCTGAAACTTTTGCAAATGGCGGCGCAAGCCTTGTCAACAGGCTACGACATCGAAATCATTGAAGCGCACCACCGTCACAAAGTAGACGCACCTTCGGGCACGGCCCTCAAGATGGGCGAGGTGATTGCCGAGGCCATGGGCCGCGATCTGAAAGATTGCGCGGTCTATGAGCGCTACGGGCACACCGGAGAGCGCGACCCCTCCAGTATCGGTTTTGCCACCATTCGGGGCGGCGACATCGTGGGCGACCACACCGTGTTGTTTGCCGGCATTGGCGAGCGCATCGAAGTGACCCACAAATCCTCCAGCCGAGCCACTTACGCACAAGGCAGCCTGCGAGCTGTCCGCTATTTGGCCACCCAAAAGTCGGGTTTGTTTGACATGTTTGATGTCTTGAATCTGCGCTGACCGCCTGCCCAGTCGCGCTAAAGCCCCAGCCCAAGCCGCCTATGAGCCTCAACGACTTTTTGCTGCACAGCGACCTTTTTAGCCGATTTTTGGCCTTGGTCTTGTTGGCGTTGTCGGTGGGCAGTTGGGTGGTCATGGTCTGGAAATGGCGCTTGCTGACGCGGGCCGGGCTCGATGTTCGGCGCAGCATTGCCGCTTTTTGGCAAGCTTCGGCCTTCGACGACGGCCGGTTGCGGGTGCTTCAATTTGACCGTGACGCCTGCATTGGCCCCATGCTCGAAGCCACTTTGCTCCCCATGGGCGGCACATTGGCTTCGGCCGGAGACCGTCACCAGCAACTCACCCGTGTTTTGCGCGATGCCTTGGTTGGCGTGGTGCGGCGGCTGCAATGGGGGCAGGTATGGCTTGCAACGGCTGGCTCCATCTCGCCATTTGTGGGTCTTTTGGGCACGGTTTGGGGCATCTTCAACGCATTGACCGGCATGGCAGAGGCTGGGCAGCTGACCATCGACAAGGTGGCAGGCCCGGTGGGCGAAGCCTTGATCATGACCGCAGCGGGCTTGGCGGTGGCCATCCCGGCGGTGCTGGGTTACAACATTCTGGGGCGCAAAGTGAACCAGATCGAGGCCGAACTCGAAGGCTTTGCCCACGATTTACGTGGCCTGTTGGCCGACCACAGGGATTGAGCCATGGCCTTTGGTCGTCTGGATTCTCACAAACCGGATGCGCCCATGAGCGATATCAACGTCACCCCCATGGTGGACGTGATGCTGGTGTTACTGGTTATTTTCATCCTTACCGCCCCCTTGCTGACCAGCGCCATTCGGCTCGATCTGCCGCAGGCCGAAGGGGCCGATGCAGGGGCATCGCCGCAAGCGGTGTCCTTGGTGGTGGATGCGCAGGGCGTTGTTTATTGGAACGATCAGCCGATTACCCCCGAAGCGCTGCGTTTGCGCTTGGCAGAGGCCGCCAAACGCAACCCCAACACCGAGCTGGAGCTGCGTGCCGACGCATCCGTGCCCTATGGCCGGGTGGTCGAAACCATGGGGCTGGCCCAAAAGGCGGGGCTGTCGCGCATCGGTTTTGTGGCCCAAACCCCCTCCGTCACTCCGCGCTGAGTCGGCGGCGGGCCCGCCTAATGGCCCCCAAAGCCGCAAGCTTTGGCCTCTTGGCCCCCTCTACAATGGGGCCCTATGCAAGACAAGTACAACCACCTCGAAGTCGAACCCGCAGCGCAATCCCGCTGGACTGCACGAGATGCCTACCGGGTCACCGAAGACGCCAGTAAAAAGAAGTTTTACGCCTGTTCCATGCTGCCCTACCCCAGCGGCAAGCTGCACATGGGCCATGTGCGCAACTACACCATCAACGACATGCTGACCCGCAGCCTGCGCATGAAGGGCTTCAATGTCCTGATGCCTATGGGCTGGGATGCGTTTGGCTTGCCCGCCGAAAATGCGGCACTGAAAAACGGCGTTCCCCCCGCCAAGTGGACCTACGAAAACATCGCTTACATGAAAAAGCAGATGCAGGCGATGGGTTTGGCCATCGACTGGTCGCGTGAAATCGCCACCTGTGACCCCACTTATTACAAGTGGAACCAGTGGCTGTTCCTCAAAATGCTCGAAAAAGGCACCGCTTACCGCAAGACCCAAGTGGTCAACTGGGACCCGGTGGACCAAACCGTTTTGGCCAACGAGCAGGTGATTGACGGCAAAGGCTGGCGCACGGGCGCAACGGTCGAAAAGCGCGAAATTCCCGGCTATTACCTGAACATCACGGCCTATGCACAAGAGCTGCTCGACCATGCGCAGATTGGCAATGACAAGGCCACGCTGAATGGTTGGCCCGACAAAGTGCGCCTGATGCAGGAGAACTGGATCGGCAAGTCAGAAGGCGTGCGCTTTGCGTTCCCGCACGACATCCGGGACGCCTCGGGTGCCTTGATCGGTGACGGCAAGATGTATGTCTTTACCACCCGCGCAGACACCATCATGGGCGTGACTTTTTGCGCGGTGGCCGCTGAACACCCGCTGGCGCTGCACGCAGCAGCCAGCAGCCCGGCGTTGGCGGCGTTTTTGGAAGAATGCAAGTCGGGTGGTACCACCGAGGCCGAACTGGCCACACAAGAAAAGAAGGGCATGCGTACCGGCTTGTTCGTGACGCATCCTTTGACGGGTGCGCAAGTCGAAGTTTGGGTGGGCAATTACGTGCTCATGAGCTATGGCGACGGGGCTGTGATGGGCGTGCCCGCGCACGACGAGCGTGATTTTGCGTTTGCACTCAAGTACGCACTGCCGATCAAACAAGTCGTTGCGCAACGTGGGGCGGCCTTGTCGTTGCCTGCGTCGGACGCCTCAGCCGCAAGCTCCACATCGTTGCCCAACGCAGGCAAAGCCAAGGCCTCTGAGGTTTTCGATGCAACCGCATGGTCCGAGTGGTATGCCACCAAAGACGGTGTGTGTGTCAATTCCGGCGAACTCGATGGCTTGAGCCAAAAAGCGGCGGTTCACAAAGTGGCGGATTTGCTGACCGCAAAAGGCCTGGGCGAGAAAAAAACCACTTGGCGACTGCGCGACTGGGGCGTGAGCCGTCAGCGTTATTGGGGCACGCCGATCCCGATCATTCATTGCGCAGAGCACGGCGCTGTGCCCGTGCCCGAAAAAGACCTGCCCGTGGTGCTGCCCTCAGACTGCATCCCGGACGGATCGGGCAACCCGCTGCACAAGCACGAAGGCTTTCATGCCGGGGTGACCTGCCCGGTGTGTGGCCAACCTGCCCGGCGCGAGACCGACACCATGGACACCTTTGTGGACTCGTCCTGGTATTTCATGCGCTATTGCGACCCGACCAATACCGAATCGATGGTGGCCGACGGGGCCGAGTACTGGATGCGGGATCAGCACCAAGCCATGGGTGGCAGCGGCATGGACCAATACATCGGCGGCATTGAACACGCCATCTTGCACCTGCTGTACGCCCGGTTCTGGACCAAGGTCATGCGCGATTTGGGCTTGGTCAAGGTGGATGAGCCCTTCAGCAAGTTGCTCACCCAAGGCATGGTGCTGAACCACATTTATTCGCGCCGGACCGCCAAGGGTGGCAAGGACTATTTTTGGCCGCACGATGTCGAGCATGTGCTGGACGAGACCGGTAAAGTGGTGGGGGCCAAGCTCAAGAACGAAGCCGACAGTGGCGATGGCAAATTGCCCGTGGGCACCGCCATCGATTACGAGGGCGTGGGCACCATGTCCAAGTCCAAGAATAACGGGGTTGATCCGCAGGACTTGATTGAAAAGTACGGCGCCGACACCGCGCGCCTCTACACCATGTTCACCGCCCCCCCCGAGGTCACGCTGGAGTGGAACGACTCTGCAGTGGAAGGCAGCTACCGGTTTTTGCGCCGTGTCTGGAACTTTGCCTTCAAACACCACGAGATGCTGCGCTCGGCCACAACCCAAGACCTGAGCCAAGCCCCCTTGGGCGATTCAGCCAAAGCCTTGCGCCGTGAGATGCACCTGGTGCTCAAGCAAGTGGGTTACGACTACGAGCGCATGCAATACAACACCGTGGTGTCGGGCTGCATGAAGTTGCTCAACGCGCTGGAAGATTTCAAGCCCGATGGCCAAAGCGAGCCCACTGATGGCGACGCCGCTGTGTTGTGCGAAGGCGTCTCGATTTTGATGCGCATGCTCTACCCGGCGTGCCCGCACATCACCGACGAGGTCTGGACAGCGTTGGGTTATGTCAAAGCCGTTGGCGAATTGCTTGATGCGCCTTGGCCCGTGGTGGACGAATCCGCTTTGGTGCGTGACCAAATCGAGCTGATGTTGCAAATCAACGGCAAATTGCGCGGGTCTATTTGGGTACCCGCCTCGGCCGACAAAGCACAGATTGAGCAGATGGCGCTGGCCACTGAGGTGTTTGTCAAGCAAGCCGCAGGGGCCGCGCCCAAGAAAGTCATTGTGGTACCGGGCCGCTTGGTCAACGTGGTGGTTTGATCACTCTTCAGCCATGATTCAGCCATGAAACCCTCACGCCGACACTTTTTGACCGTCCTCAGTCTGGCCACAGTGCCTGCGTGGTTGGCGGGTTGTGGGTTTCAGTTGCGGCAAAACGCGGAATTTGCGTTCAAAACCTTGTATGCCAATTTCCCCACCACCACCTCTTTCGGCGTGGAGTTGCGGCGCAATTTGTTAGGCACCGGGCGCATTGAGTTGGTGACCGATGCCAAGCAAATGCTCAAAGCCGATGCGATTCTCGACATCCTGAGCGAAGAGCGTCAGCAAGTGCCTGTGGGCGTGAGCGCCACCGGACAGATCCGTGAGCTGCAACTGCGCTTGCGGGTGCGATTTGCCCTGCGCACCCCGCAAGGCCTGGAATTGATTGAGCCAGTGGAGTTGTTTCAGCAGCGCGACTTGAGTTTCAACGAAACCGCCGCCCTGTCGAAGGAAATCGAGCAAGGTATTTTGTACCGTGACATGCAGACCGACATCGTGCAGCAAATCATGCGCCGCCTGTCGGCCGTCAAGCCGCGCAGCCTGCCCTCGAAAGCGGTGCAAGCCGAGCCTCAAGCTTCTACGCCCGTTGCGGCCAAGCCTTGATGCCCACGCACTGATGCCTAGGTACTCAACCTAAACATGCAACTCGCACTTACACAATTGGCCGCACAGCTGCAAAAAGGCTTGCGCAGCCTTTACGTTTTGCACGGCGACGAACCCTTGATGGTGCAAGAAGCCGCCGATGCCATCCGGGCCATGGCCCGCGCCCAGGGCTACACCGAGCGCAGCGTGCACACCGTGGCGGGCGCGCACTTTGACTGGAGCGAGGTGCTGGCCGCAGGCGGATCGCTCAGTTTGTTTGCCGACAAGCAAATCCTAGAGGTGCGAGTGCCCTCTGGCAAACCGGGCAAGGACGGCAGCGTGGCCTTGCAGCAATTGGCCGCTGCAGCCCAGGGCAACGACAGCACGCTCACCTTGGTGTTATTGCCCCGGCTGGATGCCGCCACGCGCAAAGGTGCTTGGTTTGGAGCCCTTGAAAACTCGGGCATCTCCATTCAGATTGACCCGGTTGAACGCAACGCATTGCCCCAATGGATTGCGCAGCGCTTGCAGCAACAAGGCCAACGCGTGATGGCGGGCGAAGAAGGGCAAAGAACCTTGCAGTTTTTTGCCGACCGTGTGGAAGGTAACTTGTTGGCCGCACACCAGGAAATCCAGAAACTGGGCTTGCTTCACCCCCAGGGCGAACTCAGCCAAGAGCAGGTGGAGTCGGCTGTGGTCAATGTGGCCCGTTACGACGTGTTCAAACTTTCCGAATCGGTGTTGTCCGGCCAAGTGGCCCGGGTGCAACGCATGCTGGACGGTTTACAGGCCGAGGGAGAGGCCGCTGTGTTGGTGCACTACACCCTGTCTGAGGACATTCGGGCGCTCAAGCGAGTGAAAGATGCCATGACCGCAGGCAAGCCCATGCCGATGGCTTTGCGTGAACAACGCGTGTGGGGACCGCGCGAGCGCTTGTTTGAACGCGTGCTGCCCCGCATGACCGAAACCCGTCTGAATGGTTTGCTGCAAGCGGCGCATCAAGTGGACGGCATCGTCAAAGGTCTGAAAGTAGCCGACTGGCCCACCGACCCTTGGCAGGCTCTGCAACGTCTGGCGATTCGTTTTTCGCGTTTTTGCATGGTGCGCTGAACCGTCCAGCGAACCGAGCCAGAGCCGCACCGTCACCGTATTCGTCACCTTTTCCTTCACCTACGAAGCATTTCTCCGGTCATACCCGGCAGGGTTTTGTCATACCCGGCTCGACCGGGTATCCATGAACCCGCATTCCCGGGCCGCAAACATGGACCCCCGATCAGGTCGGGGGTGACAGAAGATTTCAATGCCCTTAGTCGGCGTTGGGGGTGACAGAAGATTTCAATGCCCTTAGTCGGCGTTGGGGGTGACAGAAGATTTCAATGCCTCCGATCAGCGTTGGGGTGACAGAGGCTGGAACAGTTCTCCGATCAACGCAGGGGACTAAAAACATGCCCTCCTTATCTGCGAAAATGCCTGAATGACTGAATTGAACACCGCCGAACACGTCCAAGCTTTGGGTCAGCAGGCCAAAAAAGCTTCGGTTTTGATGGCCAAAGCCTCTGCCGCTGTCAAAAACAAAGCCCTGCGCCACTTGGCCGCTTTGCTGCGCGAAAACACCCAGGCATTGCAAGAAGACAACGCCCGCGATCTGGCCCGTGCCCGTGCTGCTGGTCTCGCCGAACCCATGGTGGACCGCCTGAAGCTCACGCCCCAGGTTTTGGAAACTTGTGCCCAAGGTTGCGAGCAATTGGCGGCCATGCCCGATGTCATCGGCGAGATCGTGGGCATGAAGCAAGTGCCCAGCGGCATTCGCGTGGGTCAAATGCGGGTGCCGATTGGTGTGTTCGGCATGATTTTCGAAAGTCGACCCAACGTGACCATCGAGGCGGCCAGTCTGTCCATCAAGAGTGGCAACGCCTGCATTTTGCGTGGTGGCTCCGAGGCTATTGACTCCAACAAAGCTTTGGCCCAATTGGTTCAGCAAGCTTTGGCTGAAAACGGCTTGCCCACCGATGCCGTGCAACTGGTGCAAACCACCGACCGCGCCGCTGTGGGCCAGTTGATCACCATGCCCGAATACGTCGATGTGATCATTCCCCGGGGCGGTAAGGGCCTGATCGAGCGCATCAGTGCCGAAGCCAAGGTGCCGGTTATCAAGCACTTGGATGGCAATTGCCACACCTACGTAGACGACCCCTGCGACATTGAAATGGCGGTCAAAGTGGCGGACAACGCCAAAACCCAAAAGTACAGCCCTTGCAATGCCAGCGAAAGTTTGCTGGTGGCGCGGGGTGTGGCGAGTGAGTTTTTGCCCAAAATCGGGGCTATTTATGCCGCCAAAAACGTGGAAATGCGCTGCTGCCCGAAGTCCAAGACCATTTTGAGCCAACTTAAAGGGGCCGTTTTAAAAGACGCCACCGAGCAGGATTGGTTCGAGGAGTACCTGGCCCCCATCATCAGCATCAAGGTGGTGGAGGGCTTGGACGAAGCCATTGCCCACATCAACCATTACGGCAGTCACCACACCGAGGCCATCCTGACCCGTGACCACATGCACGCCCAGCGTTTTTTGCGCGAGGTGGACTCGTCCAGCGTGATGGTGAACACCAGTACACGATTTGCGGATGGTTTTGAGTACGGTTTGGGTGCCGAAATCGGTATTTCGACGGATAAATTCCACGCCCGTGGTCCGGTGGGAATTGAAGGCTTGACTTCGCTCAAGTACGTGGTGCTTGGCGAAGGTGAGGTCCGTACCTGACCGGATCCCCTTATGGGGTCCGACGGACAAGCCCTTTGCTTCTGTCCGGGATGCGCTTGCAATGCCTGTAATCGCTCCCATATGATTCCTTAATTTACTTACTTTTCAGCCCGTTAAAGGTCGCCCATGGTTCCCCATCTCGTTACAGCCCTGACCGGCCCCATCAATGAACTGGAGCAGCGCATTCTTGACTCGATGCCTGCCATTGAGCGCTGGTTCCGCCTGGAGTGGATGGAGCACACGCCGCCTTTTTATACCTCGGTCGACATCCGCAACGCAGGCTTCAAGTTGGCCCCGGTGGACACCAACCTGTACCCCGGTGGCTGGAACAACTTGACCCCGGAAATGCTGCCTTTGGCAGTGCAAGCAGCCCAGGCGGCCATCGAAAAGATCTGCCCCGAGGCCAAAAATCTGCTCATCATTCCGGAAAACCACACCCGCAACACCTTCTATCTGTCGAACGTGTCGCAATTGCAGCGCATTTTTCACATGGCTGGGCTCAATGTGCGCATTGGCTCGATCAACCCCGAGATCAAGGAAGTCACCGCCATAGACCTGCCCAACGGCGAAAGCATTACTTTGGAGCCAGTGTTGCGCAGCCAGCACCGTTTGGGCCTGAAAGACTTTGACCCCTGCACCATCTTGCTCAACAACGACTTGTCGGCAGGTGCCCCCGGCATTCTGGAAGACCTGCACGAGCAATACCTGCTGCCCCCCCTTCATGCCGGTTGGAGCGTGCGCCGTAAAACCAACCATTTCCAAAACTATGAAGAAGTGGCCAAACGTTTTGGCAAATTGTTGGGCATAGACCCTTGGCTCATCAACCCCATGTTCAGTCAGTGTGGCGATGTCAATTTTGCCGAAGGTACGGGTATGGAATGTTTGCGCAGCAACGTGGATGCACTGCTGACCAAAATCAAGCGCAAATACAAAGAGTACGGCATCAACGAAAAGCCGTTTGTTGTGGTCAAGGCCGACAACGGCACCTATGGCATGGGGATCATGACGGTGCGCGATGTGGCCGATTTGGACCAACTCAACCGCAAAACCCGCAACAAGATGAACGTGATCAAAGACGGCCAGACCGTCAACGACGTCATCATTCAAGAGGGCGTGCTGACCAACGAACGCATCAATGACGCCGTGGCTGAACCGGTGGTTTACATGATGGACCGCTATGTGGTGGGTGGGTTTTACCGCGTGCATGCCGATCGGGGTGTGGACGAAAATCTGAACGCTCCGGGGGCCAGTTTTGTGCCCTTGGCCTTTGCTGACACGCCTCATTTGCCACAACCAGGCGTCAAACCTGGGGCCAGCGTGCCCAATCGCTTCTATATGTATGGTGTGATTGGCCGTTTGGCCATGCTGGCGGCCAGTTATGAACTGGAAGCGACCGATCCTGAAGCCGAGGCCTACGAGTGATTTTTTACAAATTTGGAGTAAATGCAGCTTCAAATTTGTTTTTTATTGCCTTCAACAGAATTGTGGTTATCAAAATGATCATAAGTTGTTGCACTGCAACATTTCTGACGGCAAAGTTATGGCAGTCTGTCCGTTAAGGGCGCAAAATAGCGCCCATCTCAGTCATCAAGCCTGACTCCGGTCAGGCTGTTTTTTTGTGTCTTCATCCAAATCCTCTCTCGCCGCCCTGACGCTGGGCGCTATCGGCGTGGTTTACGGCGACATCGGCACCAGTGTCTTGTATGCCTTGAAAGAGGTCTTTGGCTCCGGCCATGTGCCCTTCACGCCGCAAAATGTCTTCGGCATCCTGTCCATCTTCTTTTGGACCCTGACCACCATCGTGTCGGTCAAATACGTGGTGCTGGTACTGCGGGCCGACAACCATGGTGAAGGCGGTTTGGTGGCCATGCTGGCGCTGGCATCGCAATCGGTAAAAGACCGGCCGCAGTTGCGTAAAGTCTTGTTAGTGGTGGGTATCTTTGGCACTTGCCTTTTTTATGGCGACGGGGTCATCACCCCGGCCATCTCGGTGCTGTCAGCGGTGGAGGGCTTGGAAGTCATCTCTCCTAATTTCAAAAAATGGGTGATCCCCCTCACCTTGGTGATTTTGTTCGTGCTTTTTTGGGTTCAAAAGCGCGGCACGGCGGGCATTGGTAAATTCTTTGGCCCCATCACGCTGGTTTGGTTTGTCACGATTGCCGTGATGGGCATCTCGCACATCGTGCAGCAACCTGAAATTCTGTTCGCCATCAGCCCCCACTATGCCCTGAGCTTCATGTGGAACGAACCGGGCACTACCTTCATTATTCTGGGGGCTGTGGTGCTGTGCGTGACCGGGGGCGAAGCTCTTTACGCAGACATGGGTCACTTTGGCAAAAAGCCGATTCGCCTGGCCTGGTTCAGCGTCGTCATGCCCTGCCTCACGCTGAATTACTTCGGCCAAGGGGCGCTGTTGCTGTCTCAACCTGAAGCGGTCAAAAATCCTTTTTATCTGATGGCCCCCGACTGGGCCTTGTTGCCCCTGGTGGGTTTGGCCACCATGGCCACGGTGATCGCCTCACAAGCCTTGATCTCGGGGGCCTTCAGCGTCACCAAGCAGGTGATTCAGTTGGGTTATTTGCCGCGCCTGCAGGTGCAACACACCAGTGAAACCGATACGGGCCAGATTTACATGCCCTTTGTGAACTGGGGGCTGTTTGTGGCCATCGTTTTGGCGGTGGTCATGTTCAAGTCTTCTAGCAACTTGGCGGCAGCCTACGGCATTGCGGTTTGCACCGACATGCTGATCACCACGGTGCTGACTTTCTTCGTGATCCGTTACGCCTGGAAACTGCCGCTGGCCTTGTGCATCGGGGCCACTGGTTTCTTCTTTGTGGTCGATCTGGCGTTCTGGGCCTCTAACATGCTCAAGCTGTTTGATGGGGGCTGGTTCCCGCTGCTGATTGGCGCGGCCGTGTTCACCCTGATGCTGACTTGGCACGATGGTCGGCGCTTGCTGAACGATTCTTTGCGCTCTGATTCTCTCAAGCTGTCTGATTTTCTGGAGGCGGTGTTCATCGCCCCGCCCACTCGGGTAGAGGGAACAGCGGTCTTCCTCACGGCCGAAACAGGGGCAGTGCCCAACGCCTTGCTGCACAACCTCAAGCACAACAAGGTCTTGCACCTGCACAACTTGTTTGTCACCGTGCGCAGCCACGAGATACCGCGCATGGCAGCGGGGCAACGACTGGAAGTGACCCCTCTGGGCCACGATTGCTGGGAAGTCATTGTCAACTATGGCTTTAAGGACAACCCCGACTTGCCCTCAGCGCTGGCCAGTATTCAGGGCGAAGGCTTCAAACTCGACCCCATGATGACCAGTTATTTCCTGTCAAGGGACATCGTTATTCCCACGATTGGCGGCGGCATGGCCACCTGGCGCGAAAAACTCTTCGCCCAAATGCACCACAACGCCAGCGCGGCAGCCGAATTTTTGAACCTGCCCACCAACGCCGTGGTGGAGCTGGGTTCTAAGATCGAGATCTGAATGCTCCGTGGCCTGCCCAGCCCGCTGCGTCAGCCAGGCCCAATGTGTCAGCCCAGCCCAATGTGTCAGCCCAGCCCGCTGCGTCAGCCCAGCCAAATGCATCATGCCTCGCCCCCAATATGTCATACCCGGCCTGACCGGGTATCCATCACCCCCTAAGCCATAGACCCCCGATCAGGTCGGGGGTGACAGGACGCTGTTATGTCGCCGACCCCATGGCTTCGCCCATGCAAATGGGGCGACCGGGTGTCCAGTCGGGTTTGAACTGAATGACGCCTTTGGGGAACAGCATCACCACGGTGGAGCCCAGCAAGAAGCGGCCCATTTCTTCACCTTGGGCCAGCGAGATGCTGCCCATTTCATAGGTCCATTCGCGCACATTGCCAGGCCGTGGCGGGTTGACCACGCCATGCCACACCGTGGCCATGCTGCCCACAATGGTGGCCCCCACCAGCACCATCACAAAGGGGCCATGCGCCCCCTCAAACACGCAAACCACGCGTTCGTTACGCGCAAACAGACCAGGCACACCCCGTGCGGTGGTCGGGTTGACTGAAAACAGCTCGCCCGGCACATAAATCATGCGCGTCAGGCGACCCGCGCAGGGCATGTGAATGCGGTGGTAATCGCGCGGGCTTAAATAAAGCGTGGCAAATTCGCCTGCTTGAAATTGTGCTGCCAAAGCGGCATCGCCCCCCACCAGGGCACGCGTGCTGTAAGTGCGGCCCTTGGCCTGAAACACCTGATCCCCATCGATCGGGCCACATTGGCTGATGGCACCGTCCACCGGGCTGATCCAGGCGGCATTCGCCAACGGGCGGGCATCGGCACGCAAAGGACGGGTAAAAAATTCGTTGAAACTTTTGTAGCTGGCAGTGTCCGGGTTAGCGGCTTCGGCCATGTTCACGTTGTAACGCTGCACAAACCAGTTGATGATGCCTGTGGTGGTTGAACCCCATTGGCTGCCCGCCACCCAGCCCGCAAAGGTGGTCAGCGCTTGCTTTGGAATCAAGTATTGCGGCAAGACCGCTAGGCGGTCAGAAAAGGAGCTGGACATGGGCAAGGCCGCAAACGCGGATCAGGAGAAGGCCCTGATTTTATCGGGCGGGCTGGACGGGTTTCCCCTTGGGGAGGCACTTAGAGATGCATTTCCCAAAAGGGTAGCAGGCATTCGCGCGCAGGGGCACGCTCCCACGGGTATGGGACCGAGAGGCTCGGGCAAGAGCAGGTATGTAACTATATGTGCGGATATGTGCGGGGTGTGCCCCCTGGTAACAGGCACAATCCGGGCATGAAAAATCCATTGCTTTCAGTTGCAAACTTGGTCAAACGCTACGGCGATGCCACGGTGGTCAACGACCTGTCTTTCCACATTGATCCCGGCGAATGTCTGGGCGTGATTGGCCCCAACGGTGCGGGCAAAACCACCACTTTGCGCATGTGTCTGGGTTTGTCGCAACCCGATGGCGGAGATATTCGGTACTTTGACGATCAGCAAATGCCCCGCGACGCCTTGGCCATCAAATCCCGTTTGGGGGTGGTGGCCCAAATGGACACCCTGGACCCTGACTTTACGGCCGAAGAAAACTTGTTGGTGTTCGGTCGTTACTTTGGCCTGCCCGATGCCACCATCCGTGAGCGCATTCCCAAATTATTGGAGTTCGGTGCCCTGAGCCACAAGGCCAAATCCAAACCCGGCGAGTTGTCCGGCGGCATGAAGCGACGCCTCAGCCTGGCCCGTGCGCTCATCAACAACCCACAGTTGCTCATGTTGGACGAACCCACCACCGGGCTGGACCCGCAAGCTCGGCACCTCATGTGGGAGCGGCTGCAGGTGTTGCTGCAAGAGGGTAAATCCATCCTGCTCACCACCCACTTCATGGACGAGGCAGAACGCTTGTGCTCTCGCTTGCTGGTGTTGGACCAAGGCCGCAAGATCGCTGAGGGCAAGCCACGCGACCTGATTGCCGAACACCTAGAGCCCGAAGTGGTCGAGGTGTTTGGTCAAGGTGCGGTGGCGCTGGCCCAAGAGCCCGAGCTGAGGGCTTTGGCCGGACGGGTCGAGGTCAGCGGTGAAACCGTTTTCTTTTATACCCACGACAGCCGGGCGCTGATGCACGCACTGGAGGCTTGGCCTTCATTGCGTACCTTGCACCGCCCCAGCAATTTGGAAGATCTGTTTTTGAAATTGACCGGACGCCAAATCCGCGAAGAAGGCTGAAGGGAAAAGAATATGAGTCAAATTCAAAACAACATTTGGGCAGCGCCCCGCTTGTCCATGCGCTGGTGGCCGGTTTTTCAGCGCAACTGGCTGGTTTGGAAAAAGCTGGCCATTCCCAGTTTGGTTGGCAACATCGCCGAGCCGCTCATGTGGCTGGTGGCCTTTGGCTACGGCCTGGGTTCCTTGGTTGGACAGATCGAGATGGGGGGCGAAAAAGTCCCCTACATTCTGTATTTGGCCAGCGGCAGTATTTGCATGAGCGCCATGAACGCGGCCACCTTCGAGGCCTTGTACTCGGCGTTTTCTCGCATGCATGTGCAAAAAACGTGGGACGGCATCATGAATGCCCCGGTGCGCCTTGACGATGTGGTACTGGCCGAAATGCTCTGGGCTGCATTCAAGGCACTGTTCACGGTGACCGCCATTTTGGGGGTCATGCTGGCGCTGGGCATCAGCCACAGCTGGAAGCTGCTGGTCGCCTGGCCCGTGTTGCTGGGGGTGGGCATCACGTTCAGCTGCATGGCGCTGATCTTCAACGCGCTGGCCAAGGGGTATGACTTTTTTACGTACTACTTCACGCTGTTCCTCACGCCCATGATGTTCCTCTCGGGCATCTTTTTTCCGCGTGAACAACTGCCTGATTTTGTGCGCGTGGTGGCCGATTGGTTGCCCTTGTCGGTCGCGGTTGATTTGGTTCGCCCCATGTTCCTCGACCGCTGGCCAGACCAACCCCTGCGCCATGTGCTGGTGTTGACGGTGTTTGCCGTGGTGTCGTTCTGGATTGCGCTGGCACTGACCCGCAAGCGGTTCAGGAGCTGATCAGCGGCTTCCCGCCAACGCGTGAACCCACGCCATCTGCTTGGGCAAGCAGTGTTGTTCCAAGTCGTAGTGGGCGATGGCAAAGGCCCTTGCATTGGCACCTAGCCTGGCACGATCGCTGGGGTTGTGGCACAAGTCAATGATCTGCTGCGCCAAGGCAGAAGCGTCAAAAAAGTCGACCAACTGACCCGTTTGGCCCTGCGTGATGGCCTCTAGCACCGGAGCCGTGTCGCTGGCCACAATGGCGCAACCCACGCTCATGGCCTCCAGCAAGCTCCAGCTCAGCACAAAGGGGTAGGTCAGGTAGGCGTGCACGGTGGAGATTTGCAGCACCCTTAAAAAGTCGCTGTACGGCACGCGGCCCACAAAGTGCACGCGCGAAATGTCAAGTTGGCCGCGCACCTCGTTCAGAAAAATATCGCGCCAGGTTTGGGCTTGCCCCTCGGCACTGAGGGGGGCGGCTGCGCCATAACTGACCTCGTTACCCCCGATCAAGACCACATGGGCTTTGGGCCGGGCTCGCAATATGGCAGGCAGCGCCCGCATGAACTGGTGATAACCCCGGTAGGGCTCCAGATTGCGGTTGACAAAGGTGATGACCTCGTCGTTTTGCCCCAGTTGCAGCAAGCCCGAAGGGGTTTGCACGCGAATGGTGGCGGAGGCATCGGGTTTGATCTGATCGGTGCGAATGCCGTCGTGGATGACCGAGATGCGTGAAGCAAAGGGCTCGGGGAACAACGAGGCTTGCCAGTGCGTGGGCGACAACCCGGCCTGAGCACGCGGAAAGTGCAGCTCGTAATTGGCGTTTTTCATTTGCAAGCGGCAACCACTGCCTTGCTCGGGGGGGCCAAATTCAGGGTCAAACCCCACGTCGGCACCCTGGATTTGATAGAAAAACTCGCAATAAATGCCCATGCGTGCCAGGGGCCAGACTTGTTGCAAAAACATGCTCTCGCCCCATGCCGGATGGGCCACGATGACATCTGGCGTAAACCCCGCTTGTTGCAATTGCAAGGCGGCATGCCAGGCGGCTTCGCCCCGGATGGTTTTTGTCTCCAGCTCGGCCACCCAGCGGTGGGTGCCAGTGCCCGATCGGCCATTGACGGGGTAGCGCACCAGTTGCACGCCGGGCATGGCCGGGCTGGCGTTGATGTGCATGGCCACCACGCGGTGACCTTGGCGTGCTAAGGCAGGGGCCAAGTGCTTGAACTGGCCCGGAAAGTTTTGGTGGACGAAAAGAATGTTCATTGGGGTGTCATTTTGGCTGAATCATCGCACGCCTCAAGCCGTCAGGATCGTGTGTCGAGGCCCCGTTAAGATAGCCAGTGACCTTATTTCAATCCGATTCAAGAAAGTTAAGCATGAGCATTCAGACCGTAGGCATCATTGGCGCAGGCACCATGGGCAATGGCATCGCACAGGCGTGCGCGGTGTCGGGCATTCCGGTGGTTATGGTGGATATTTCAGAAGCGGCCGTGGCCAAAGGCATCGCTACGGTGTCGGGCAGTTTGGATCGCTTGGTCAAAAAAGAAAAAATCACCGAAACCGACAAAACCAATGCTTTGGCGCTGATCAAGGGCAGCACCTCATACGAGGACCTGAAAAATACCCAATTGGTGATTGAGGCCGCTACAGAAAACCAAGACCTCAAGGTCAAGATCTTGAAGCAACTTGATGGCTTGTTGCCTGCCGAAGTCATCATTGCCTCCAACACGTCGTCGATCTCCATCACGCAACTGGCTGCCGCCACGCAGCGCGCCGACCGTTTCATTGGCATGCACTTTTTCAACCCCGTGCCCATGATGGCACTGGTCGAAATCATCCGTGGCCTGCAAACCAGTGATGCCACGCACGATGCGGTGCACGCCCTGGCCACCACGCTGGGCAAGACCCCGATCACCGTTAAGAACGCCCCCGGCTTTGTGGTCAACCGCATCTTGGTGCCCATGATCAACGAAGCCCTGTTTGTGCTGTCCGAAGGTCTGGCCACGGCCGAAGACATTGATGCTGGCATGAAACTCGGCTGCAACCAACCGATCGGCCCACTGGCGCTGGCCGACATGATTGGCCTGGATGTGTGCCTGGCCGTGATGGAGGTCTACCTGAAAGAGTTCGGCGACAGCAAATACCGCCCTTGCCCCTTGCTGAAAGAAATGGTGGCCGCAGGCCGTCTGGGCCGCAAAACCGGGCAGGGCGTTTATAAATACTGAGCTGTCGCCATTTCAAGGCGGCGAAAGTCTGTACAAGGCGACACAAGGCGACAATCAGGGCATGACCGACACCCACGCTTTGCACCCTTACGCCGAACTCACCCCAGACCGGGTGATGGACGCCTTGACCGAATTGGGCCTGTGGCCTGACGGCCGATTGCTGGCGCTCAGCTCTTACGAAAACCGAGTTTACCGCGCTTATCTGGACGAGCCCGTGCAAGGTGCATCGGCGGTGGTGCTTAAGTTTTACCGCCCCGGGCGCTGGAGCCGAGCGCAAATTCAAGAAGAACACGACTTTGCAGCCGAGCTGGTGGCCTCCGAAGTGCCCGTGGTGGCCCCATTGAAGTTCAACGGGCAAACCTTGCACCAAAGTGCGGGATTCGACTTTTCGGTCAGCCCCCTGCGCGGTGGCCGCCCCCCGGAGCTGGACGACTTTGAAGTGCTGGAATGGATTGGCCGCTTTCTGGCCCGTATCCACACCGTGGGGGCCGCCCAGTCTTTTGCCCACCGCCCCACGCTGGATGTGCACACGTTTGCACTGGAGCCTGCCGAATGGCTGCAAACCCACCAAATGATTCCGTTGGAGGTGGAGCGTGAGTGGCGCGATGCTTTGGTCCCCGCGCTGGCCTTGATTCAAGAAGCATTTGCCAACGGCGCGGCCCACCGGCGCTTGCTGCGCCTGCACGGCGACTGCCACCCCGGCAACATCTTGTGGACCCCCACTGAATTGCCCGGTGGCGGCCCCCACTTTGTGGACCTGGACGATGCCCGCATGGGCCCGGCGGTGCAAGACCTTTGGATGCTGCTGTCGGGCGACCGCCGCCAGCGCACGCAACAACTGTCGGCCCTGCTGGACGGCTATGAGCAAGTGCGCGACTTCGACCGCGCCGAGCTGAACCTGATCGAGCCGCTGCGCACCTTGCGGTTGATCCATTACAGCGCCTGGCTAGCGCGCCGCTGGGAAGACCCGATCTTCCCCATCAACTTCCCTTGGTTCGGCACGCCCGACTATTGGCGCGGCCAGGTGCTGATGCTGCAAGAACAGGTCGAGCAGATGCAGGAAGCGGGTTTAAGCGTTTAAGCGTTTAAGGGAAATGGGACGGGGTTAAAGAGGTCAAATTGAAGGCCCGCGTGCCCGGATTGCTGCAGGCCAAATATGGGGATAAATTCAGTCCAGTCTAAGGAAATTGCCATGCAAGCCCGCGAAAACATTCGATCTATTTCATACCTCAAAAGCCATCCCGCACAAATTTCTGATGACGTGGCGGCCAATGGGGCACCTTACATCATCACGCAAAACGGCGAAGCTGCCATGGTAATCGAAGGGGTGCAGCAATATCAAGATAAGGAAGACCTGATCGCCCTGCTCAAACTGCTGGCTTTAGGCGAAAAAGACAGGCAGGCCGGGCTGGGCTTGTCGGTGCAAGAGTCTCGCGCCCAACTGGCCCAGCGACGCGATCAGGCCCAGGCTCAAGCCAAAACACAATCTAAAACTCAAGCATGACCATCGTCATCCTGCCGGACGCACAGGCTGACCTGCTTGACCTGCAGGACTACATGCTCAACCGCAGGACCCCCGAGTTGTGGACGGTGGCGAAAGACGACATCGTTGCCCAACTGGCTCGGGTAGACGCAGGTTTGATCACCGGCCCGGTGGTCTCCCTGTTGGGCAACGTGGGCATCACTGATTACAGAAACGTGCTGACCTCGCATCATCGTGTGCTGTACCGGCAAGTGAGTGGCAATACCTATGTGTACGCCGTAGCAGGGCAAGTGCAAGATTTTCAGGCCCTGCTGCTGCGGCGCTTGTTCAAGCGATAAGCCTTAAAAACAAACAAACAGGAAGCACTTGCAGACGGTTAAAAGCCCAGTCAAACCGGGGTCTGACGGGGCTATTGATCAAGTCATGGATCCCGGATCAGGTCCTGAATGATGTTGGGAGGCGTCCGGGATGACCTGCGCTTTGGGTCTCCCGGATGTTGTGTTGCCCGATTAGCTCAACAGCGCATTCACGCGTTTCACGTAGGCCGCAGGGTCAGCGGGCAAGCCGCCTTCGGCCAGTACGGCTTGGTCAAACAAGATGTGCGCCAGGTCGTGAAAGTGCACCGAACCGTCGAGCTTTTTCACCAGCGCGTGGTCGGGGTTCACTTCCAGCACGGGCTTCACCTCGGGGGCTTGTTGCCCGGCTTGCTTGAGCATGCGGGCCAGTTGCATGCTCATGCCGTCGTCGGTCACCACCAAGCAGGCCGGGCTGTCCACCAAACGACTGGTCACGCGCACGTCTTCGGCCTTGTCTTTCAGGGCTTCTTTCAGCTTGGCCAGCACGGGTTTGAAGGTTTCGGCAGCGTCTTCGGCGGCCTTTTTCTCTTCTTCGTCTTGCAGCTTGCCGAGGTCAAACGCGCCTTTGGCAACGCTTTGCAGCGGTGTGCCGTCAAACTCGTGCACAAAGTTCAATGCCCACTCGTCCACGCGGTCGGTCATGAGCAGCACTTCGATGCCCTTTTTCTTGAACACTTCCAGTTGCGGGCTGTTTTTGGCGGCGGCCAGGGTGTCGGCGGTGATGTAGTAAATCGCGTCCTGGCCTTCTTTCATGCGGGCTTTGTAGTCGGCGAAGCTGACGCTCACTGTGTCGCTGTTGGTGGACGCAAAGCGCAACAGCTTGCTCAAGCGGTCACGGTTGCCAAAGTCTTCGCCCAGGCCTTCTTTCAGCACAGCGCCAAACTCGGCATAAAACTTGGTGTATTGGCCCAGCTTGGCCTTGTCTGCGTCATCCAAAACGTCGGTCACGCCCTCGGCGCTTTCTGGTGCTTTGTCGTGCTTGGCCAGGTCTTCCAGCATGGACAGCACGCGCTTGGTGCAACCCTCGCGAATGGCTTTCACGTCGCGGCTTTCTTGCAGCAACTCGCGGCTCACGTTCAGGGGCAGGTCGGCAGAGTCCACCACGCCCTTCACAAAACGCAGGTAGCTGGGCATCAGCGCCTCGGCTTCGTCCATGATGAAAACGCGCTTCACATACAGTTTGATACCGGCTTTTTTGTCGCGGTTCCAGAGGTCTTGCGGCGCTTTGCCGGGAATGTAGAGCAGCTGCGTGTACTCGGTGCTGCCCTCCACGCGGTTGTGCGTCCAGGTCAGGGGTGCTTCAAAATCGCGGCTGATTTGCTTGTAAAAATCGGTGTACTGCTCTTCGGTGATGTCTTTTTTGGGGCGTGTCCACAATGCGCTGGCCTTGTTGATGGTTTCCCACTCGCCAGTTTTGACCATGCCACCGGGTTGACGACCACCTTCTTCGTTGCCCGGCTCAATCAGTTCGCCGTCTTTCCACTCTTCCTTTTCCATCAAGATGGGCAGGCTGATGTGGTCGGAGTATTTGCCGACGATTTCTTTCAGCTTCCAGGCGTTGGCGTAATCCATCGCTTCATCGCGCAAATGCAGGATCACGCTGGTGCCGCGTTCGGCACGGTTGATGGCCTCGACCTCAAAGTCGCCCGTACCCCCGCTGACCCAGCGCACGCCTTCCGTGGCGGTAGCGCCAGCACGGCGGGTTTCTACGGTGATCTTGTCGGCCACGATGAAGCCTGAGTAAAAGCCCACACCAAACTGGCCGATCAACTGGGCGTCGGATTTTTGGTCGCCGCTCAGCTTGCTCATGAAGTCTTTGGTGCCGCTCTTGGCAATCGTGCCCAAGTGGTCAATGGCTTCTTGCTCGGTCATGCCAATGCCGTTGTCGGTAATGGTCAAGGTTTTGGCGGTTTTGTCAAAAGACAAACGCACCTGCAATTCGGGGGCATCTTCGTACAGCGCGGTGTTGTTCAGCGCTTCAAAGCGCAGCTTGTCGCAGGCGTCAGATGCGTTGGAGATCAACTCACGCAGGAAAATTTCCTGGTTGGAGTACAGCGAATGGGTGACCAGGTGCAAAAGTTGCGCGACTTCGGCCTGAAAGGCATGGGTTTGCTTGCTCATAGGGGTTAGCTTTGTGGGTTCAAGAGGGTGAAAAAATAAGAAATAACCAAAACTTTTTTTAATTGGGGGCACAGCCCCACGATTCAAGAGACTTTGCCGCCAGATTTCAAAGGGCGGTTTGAGGGGAGCAAGTACACCACACCCGGCAAGCCCAGCACTTCAAACGATGACTTGTCACCCCAGCAATTGGACCCACGGTTGGTCACCCTGCACTTGGACCCATGGTTTGTCACCTGGGCACTTAAACCCACGGTTTGTCACCCCCGACCCGATCGGGGGTCCATGACCCCTGACGAAACTACCCGCATTGCGATAACGACAGTTGTCCGTTAATATGGTGACAATTGTCAAAAACACCATGACCTCCACATCACCCCCCCTCTCAGATCACTTAGAACCCCGCAACCCCGGAGATCACAAGCGTCAAGAAGCGGCAATGGGCAAACCCATGAAAGGGCAGCGCAAAAGCAACCCTCATGAATTGGGTGCTGAAAATTGGGGCTGGGTCATGCACAAATATGTGGCTGACAACCCGGTGGGGCGTCACCGTCGCGTGATGCAAGGTGTGGCATCCAAAGACTTTGCTGTGGTGCTGAAAACATTCAGCAGTATTCCTTCTGATGAATTGCTGCGTGCCATGGGCATCAGTGGGCGCACTTTGCTGCGCAAACAAGATGACCGGCTCAATGCCCAGCACTCCAACGCCGCCATCGCCTTGATGGAAGTGACCGAGCAGGCCACGCGCGTGATGGGGTCTCGGGAGGCAGCAGAAAAGTGGTTGTCGCAAAAAGCGGTGGCACTGGAAGATGAAAAGCCAATGAACTTGTTGTGCAGCGCCCCGGGCATCGAAGCCATCAAGGAACTGCTGACCCGCATTGAATACGGGGTCTACGCTTGACCCCCTTGCCCACGGCTTTGCTGCCTGGGCATCCCGCCACCCCCCTGACTGTTTGGCGTCTCGAGCGCACCCAACATGCAGCGGATTGGGCGCAAGGAATTGGCGCCGAAAGGGTGGGCGGGCGTTGGAGCCCCAAAGGACGCCCGGTCATTTATGCCGCCCTTGATCCCGCCACGGCTATTTTGGAAGTGGCCGTGCATGCCGGTTTTGAGGTGCTGGATACCGTTCCCTACCGGATGCTGGAAATCGAAATCCTGACTCCGCTTACAGTGAAAGTTGTGCTCCCCAGCGAAGTTCCCAACTCCCAATGGCTCAGGCGTGGGGCGGTGACAACAGGCATGCAGAAGTTTGGCGCTGAATTACTGGACCAGCACCCCTTCATACTGATCCCCAGCGTGGTCAGCCGTTATTCATGGAATTTGATCATCGACGTGGCCAGCGCCAAAGCACACATTCGGCGTGTTAGAGACGAAGCCTTTGGGCTGGATGGGCGGTTGAGTTTGGCAGAGTAGCTTTGGCGACCAGCTCGTCATACCAATCGTTTGAAATCAGACGCTTTTAACCACTCAAAAAGACTCATGGGGTCCCAAATACCGCCACTGTCCGGCGGGCATCTGGCCCAGTTGCACTTGGCCCATGCGGATGCGTTTGAGGCCCACCACTTTCAGGCCCACTTGTTCGCACATTCGGCGAATTTGGCGTTTTTTGCCCTCGGTCAGCACAAAGCGCAGCTGTTCGGGGTTTTGCCATTCCACTTTGGCGGGCTTCAGGGGTTTGCCGTCCAGGCTCAGGCCGTGGCGCAGACGGGCCAGTTGTGCAGGGGGAAAGACGGCCTGCACGTTGCTGGTCACCCGGTCGTTTTCGTCGATGCTGGTCAGCTGGGTGTTTTTGCCGCCATAAGTGGCCGAGGCCTCCGATGCCGCTGCCATGTTCTCGTGGCCCGTGTAGGCCACGCGCACCAGGTACTCTTTTTCCATTTCCGAGTCTTCGCCGATCAATTGGCGTGCAACGCGACCGTCTTGGGTCAGCACCAGCAGTCCGGTGGAGTCGATGTCCAGCCGCCCGGCCGGGGCAAGCCCGCGCAGGTGCGGCGGCGTGAAGCGCATTTTGCTGGGGTCGCCCATCCAATGGCTGCGCGGGTTGATCAGGGTGATGGCCGGTTGGTGGCCGTCTTCTGCCTGCCCGCTGACATAGCCCATGGGCTTGTGCAGCAAGATGGTGACCTGTCGGTCTTGTTGCTGCTCGGCGGCTTTTTCGATGGTGATGCGGTCAGACAGCGTGACCTGCTGGCCCATGGTGGCTGGCAAGCCGTTGACTTGGACCCAACCTTGCTCAATCCATGCATCTGCCTCGCGGCGTGAACACATGCGCAATTCGGCCATGCGTTTGTTCAGGCGCGAGGTGCCGCTGGGCGCAGCAGTCTCGCCTTTGCCTTCGGGTCGGGGGGCACGTTTGAAAGCCGGGGGCTGGTTCATGAAGTTTTGCAGGATGAGAAATGGGCCAAATCGGCAAGTGGGTAATTGTCCATTCTTTTCAGCCGCTTGCTGGGTGCCAAATTTTGTGGAGGGTCGTCCTAGCGACCAAAGGGTGATCCCTGTAGGAGGTCGCCCCTGCGGCCGAAGGGTGTTTCCTGTGGGAGGCTGCCCCTGCCGCCGAATGGTGAATCTGGCATTGGTGCCTGAATGTTGCGCTGAGTTTTAGCCAGCATTCGCGAGCAGGGGCTCGCTCCCACGAAGACATGAAGCCGACCTGAATGATGGACTGAGCTTCAGCAGGCATTCGCGAGCAGGGGCTCGCTCCAACGAAGACCTTAGGCTGGCTCCAACGAAGACCTTAGTCTCCCTATCGCTAAGACCTTAGGCCCAATCAGCCAGCCCAAAGCTTGCATTTCAGGGCCTCAGGAAAATTGCGCTGTCCGCAATCCTTGTAAATTCAGAATGCGCAGGCCGCCGTATTCGATGCGGATGAGTTGCCGGGCTTCCAGAACCCGCAGGGCTTCGTTCACTCGTTGGCGCGACAGGCCGACCAAATAGGCCAGTTCTTGCTGGGTGATGCGCAGCACCTCGCCCACACCCGAAAACAGCACGGGGTTGAACAGTGCGGCCAAGTGGCGGGCCAGACGCAGCTCAGGGTTGTGCATGCGGTCCATTTCTCGGGCGGCAATAAACTGCCCCAAGCGCTCATTGAGCTGCTGCATGATGAAGCGGTTAAAGCCCAGCGAGTGGTCAATCAGCCAGTGAAAGGTGTCAAGAGGCAAACCCGCCACCAGGCTGGGCCGTAGGGCCTGAATGTTGTAGCGGTAAATCTCGCGTTTCAGGGCGGTGCCCTCACCAAACCAGCCCCCGGGTGGCACGCCGGTAAACGTCATGGTTTGGCCGGTCTCGCTGTCGCTGCTCATTTTGAGCAAGCCCGAAATGACCCCAAACCAATACGTGACCGGGCGGCCAATACGGCAAACGTAGTCGCCAACTTTGGGGTCGCTCACCACCAATTGCGGCACCACGCGGGCGCGTTCTTCTGGCTTTAGCAGGTCTAGCCACGGAATTTCTCGCAGTTCGGTGGCTGAGGGTGCGCGGCGACGCTGGTGAACACTGTTTTCTTGGGGCATAGGGTGAGTCTGTTCGTCAGCCAACGGTCAGTTGGGCTAGGGGTCTTCCCTGAATTGTCGTCCAAACGACAACTTAACGTCAAACTACCCCCTACGATCCGGCCATCAACAAACCGTCATCCCTGTGGGTGGGGTGTTTCAGTTTGATTTTTGGAGTCAGGTCCGGTCATGCAAACAACGTTTCCTCGATTGATGCTCAAGCATGCTGCAGGGCGCCCTGGTGCCCCTGCTTTGCGCGAGAAAGAATATGGCATTTGGCAGACCACCAGCTGGGCAGATTTGGCCCGACTGGTCGAGTCCGTGGCCTGCGGCTTGCACCAAGCAGGTTTGCAGCGCGGGGAGCACATGGTTGTGGTGGGCTCGAACCGCCCGCGTCTTTATGCCACCATGCTGGCTGCCCAGTCTTTGGGGGCCATCCCCGTGCCGCTGTACCAAGATGCCGCAGCCGCAGAGTGCGTGTTTCCCATCACCAATGCCGAGGTGCGCTTTTGTGTGGTGGAAGACCAGGAGCAGGTCGACAAAATGCTGGAGGTGCGCGAGAAGTGCCCTCAGCTGACCCACATTTATTATGACGATCCGCGCGGCTTGCGCAAATACACCGAAGACGGCTTGGGTTCGCTGGAAGAGCTGGTGGCTGCTGGGGGTGTGTTTGCTAAGCAGCACCCCCAATTTTTTGCGGATGAAGTTGAAAAAGCAGACTACACCGATGTGGCCGCGATGTTTTTTACATCAGGCACCACCGGCAACCCCAAAGGGGTGGTGCACACGCACAGCTCCCTGATTGATCGCGCAGATGCGGGGGCCGAGTTTGACAAATTGACCAGTTCCGAAGACGTGCTGGCCTATATGCCACCTGCCTGGATTGGGCAAAACATCTTTAGCTATGCGCAGTGGCTGGTGTGTGGCTATGTGGTCAATTGCCCCGAATCGGCGGCCACGGTCACCATCGACCTGAAAGAAATTGGCCCCACCTATTACTTCGCACCCCCTCGGGTGTTTGAGGGCATGCTGACCAGCGTGATGATCCGCATGGAGGACGCCGGAAGCTTCAAGCGCAAGATGTTCCATTACTTCATGGGCGTGGCCAAAAAAGTGGGTCCGGCCCTGATGGACGGGCATTCGGTGGGTTTGACTGACCGTTTGGTTTATGCCCTGGGCAACTGGATGGTTTATGGCCCTTTGCGCAACAATTTGGGCTTCAGCCGAGTGCGCGTGGCCTACACCGCAGGCGAGGCCATCGGGCCAGATTTGTTCACCTTTTTCCGCTCAATCGGGGTGAACATCAAGCAGCTCTATGGTTCCACCGAAACTGCCGTGTTTGTGTGCCTGCAGCCCGACAACGAAGCACGCGCCGACACCGTGGGTGTGCCCTGCAAAGGGGTGGAGATCAAGGTGGCCGAGAACGGTGAAATTCTGGTCAAGTCACCCGGTTTGCTCAAAGGCTATTACAAAAACCCCGAAGCCACGGCCGAAGTGCTCACCCCCGATGGTTGGTACCACACCAGCGATGCCGGGTTCATTGACAGCCACGGGCACCTGAAGATCATTGACCGCGTGAAAGACGTGGGCCGTATCCATGGCGGCGCCAACGACGGGGCCATGTTTGCGCCCAAATACGTTGAGAACAAGCTCAAGTTTTTCCCGCACATCAAAGAGGTGGTGGCCTATGGCGACCAGCGCGAAAAGGTGTGCGTCATGCTGAACATCGACTTTGACGCCGTGGGCAACTGGGCCGAGCGCCGCAACCTGCCTTATGCCGGTTACACCGACTTGGCGCAAAAACCCGAGGTCTACCAACTCATCAAGGAGTGCGTGGAAAAGGTCAACGCCGACTTGGCAGAAGACGCGTTGTTGGCGGGCAGCCAGGTCTCGCGCTTCTTGGTCTTGCACAAAGAGCTCGACGCCGACGATGGCGAGTTGACGCGCACCAACAAGGTTCGTCGTGGCTTTATTGCCGAAAAGTACAAGCCGCTGGTGGATGGGCTGTATGAGGGCAAAACCGAGCAATACATCGAGACCGTGGTCAAGTTTGAAGACGGTCGCACAGGCAGTGTCAGCGCGACTTTGAAGATTTCCGACGCCAAGACATTCACACCCGTGAAGGCAGCAGCATGAGCAAGAAAATCGGCGACGTCATTCTGGACGTCAACAACATCAGTTTGCGGTTTGGGGGTGTGAAGGCCCTGACCGACATCTCTTTTAACGTGCGCGAGCACGAGGTGCGCGCCATCATTGGCCCCAACGGCGCAGGCAAAAGCTCCATGCTCAACTGCATCAACGGGGTTTACCAGCCGCAAGAGGGCAGCATCACGTTCAAGGGCCAGACCTTTGACCACATGAACAGCCGCCAAGTGGCCGAGATGGGCATTGCCCGAACGTTCCAGAATTTGGCGCTGTTCAAGGGCATGAGCGTGATCGACAACATCATGACCGGCCGCAATCTGCGCATCAAGAGCAACCTCTTCATGCAGGCTTTGCGCCTTGGCCCCGCCCAGCGCGAGGAAGAAGAGCACCGCGAGTTTGTCGAACACATCATCGACTTTCTCGAGATCCAGGCTTTTCGCAAAACGCCCGTCGGCCAACTGCCCTATGGCCTGCAAAAACGTGTTGACCTGGGTCGCGCATTGGCCATGGAGCCCCAAGTGTTGCTGCTGGACGAGCCCATGGCCGGTATGAACATGGAAGAAAAGCAGGACATGTGCCGCTTTATCTTGGACGTGAACGACGAGTTTGGCTCCACGATTGTGCTGATTGAGCACGATATGGGCGTGGTGATGGACATCTCTGACCGCGTGGTGGTGCTGGATTACGGCAAAAAAATCGGCGACGGGACCCCCGAAGAAGTGCGCAACAACGAAGAAGTGATCAGTGCCTATCTGGGCACCAGTCATTGAGGAGATAAGAACATGGCATTTTTCTTGGAAGCTCTGTTGGGTGGCCTGATGGCAGGCATGCTCTATTCGCTGGTGGCGCTCGGCTTTGTGCTGATTTTCAAGGCGTCTGGTGTTTTTAACTTTGCGCAAGGCGCAATGGTGTTGTTTGCTGCGTTGGCCATGGCCCGGTTTTCTGAGTGGATTCCTGAATGGCTGGGCATCCAAGACAAGTTCTTGGGCAACCTGATTGCCTTTGTGTTGGCGGCAGCCATCATGTTTGTGCTGGCCTGGCTGATTGAACGCTTGGTGTTGCGCCACTTGGTGAACCAAGAAGGCGTGACTTTGCTCATGGCCACGCTGGGCATTACGTACTTTTTGGACGGTTTGGGTCAGACGATTTTCGGCAGCGACATTTACAAAATTGATGTCGGTATGCCCAAAGACCCGATCTTTTTGTTCGAATCGGTGTTCCAGGGCGGTGTGCTGGTCAACCTCGAAGACGTTTACGCAGCCTGTATTGCGGCTTTGTTGGTGGTGGTGTTGTCGCTGTTTTTCCAGAAAACCAGCACGGGCCGCGCCTTGCGCGCTGTGGCCGATGACCACCAAGCGGCCCAGTCCATTGGTATTCCGCTCAACCGAATTTGGGTGATCGTGTGGTTTGTGGCGGGGATTACCGCGCTGGTGGCCGGCATCATCTGGGGCTCCAAGATGGGGGTTCAGTTCTCGCTGACCACCGTGGCTTTGCGGGCTTTGCCAGTCATCATTTTGGGTGGCCTGACCTCTGTGCCGGGCGCCATCATTGGCGGCTTGATCATTGGGGTGGGTGAGAAATTGTCCGAGGTTTACCTGGGCCCTTATGTGGGCGGGGGGATCGAAATCTGGTTTGCTTACGTGCTGGCGCTGGTGTTCTTGCTGTTCCGTCCGCAAGGCTTGTTTGGCGAAAAAATCATCGACCGCGTGTAAGGAGAAAAATATGTTCTACAGAGAAAACGGTCAATTTAAAACCACTTACCGCAGCGATCAGCAGATTTTTGCCATTGCGCAAGACCGCTGGGTCATTCTGGCCTTGATCGCCTTTGCCTTTGTTGGCGTGCCCTTAGTGGTCGACGAGTACATGTACCGCGCCATTTTGATTCCCTTCCTGATCCTGTCCATGGCAGCGTTAGGGGTGAACATATTGGTGGGTTATTGCGGTCAAATTTCGCTGGGTTCTGGCGCCTTCATGGCGGTGGGGGCCTACATGGCCTACAACACCTACATCCGAATTGATGGCATGCCTTTGATTCTGGCTTTGCTGTCGGGGGGCTTTTTTGCCACGCTGGTGGGTATCTTCTTTGGTATTCCGAGTTTACGGGTCAAGGGCTTGTATCTGGCGGTGGCTACGTTGGCGGCGCAGTTCTTTTGCGATTGGGCCTTTTTGCGTGTGGGTTGGTTCACCAACAACAACGCGTCTGGCTCGGTGTCGGTGGCCAACCTGAATGTGTTCGGCTGGACCATTGACACGCCCATTCAAAAGTACATGTTCTGTCTGGCTTTCCTGTTGGTTTTTGGCCTGCTGGCCAAAAACCTGGTGCGCTCGGCCATTGGCCGTGAGTGGATGGCCATCCGAGACATGGACGTGGCCGCCGCCGTCATCGGCATTCGCCCCATGTATGCCAAGCTCAGCGCCTTTGCGGTCAGCTCTTTCATCATTGGTGTAGCAGGTGGCTTGTGGGGCTTCGTTCATTTGGGCTCTTGGGAGCCTGCGGCCTTCTCGATTGACCGCTCATTCCAGCTGCTTTTCATGGTCATTATTGGGGGCATGGGCTCCATCATGGGCAGCTTCTTCGGTGCGGCCTTTATCGTGATCCTGCCTATTTTTCTGAACCAGTTCCTGCCTTGGGCGGGGGATCAGTTCGGAGTCACTATTTCGACTGCGGTGGTCTCGCACACCGAGTTCATGATCTTTGGTGCCTTGATTGTCTGGTTTTTGATCGTCGAGCCCCATGGACTGGCCAAACTCTGGTCAGTGGCCAAGCAGAAGTTGCGTCTGTGGCCCTTCCCGCATTGAGTCCCTTTTTTCTGTGTGTTTCAAACTTTTTTAACTGGAGACAAACCATGAAACTTCGTCAACTCGTTCTGGCCACCACGGTGGCTGCTGCAGGCCTGGCCAGTGCGCTGGTCAGTACCGTGGCCACGGCTCAAACCAAAGAGCAGTTTTTCCCTGTGCTGGTGTACCGCACGGGCGCTTATGCGCCCAACGGCGTGCCTTTTGCCAACGGCTATGTCGACTATCTCAAGTTGGTCAACGCCCGTGGCGGTATCAACGGCGTCAAGGTCAGCTTTGAAGAATGCGAAACCGGCTACGCCACCGACCGCGGTGTGGAGTGCTATGAGCGCCTGAAAGGCAAAAACGGCGGCGCAACCGTGTTCCAGCCTTTGTCGACTGGCATCACATTTGCCCTGACCGAAAAAGCCCCTGGCGACAAGATCCCTTTGATTACCGCTGGCTATGGCCGCAGCGAGTCGGCTGACGGTGGCGTGTTCAAGTGGAACTTCCCCTTGGCTGGCACCTATTGGGTGGCGGGCGACGTCATCATCCAAGACATTGCCAAGAAAATCGGTGGCGCTGACAAGCTCAAGGGCAAGCACATTGCACTGGTTTATCACGACAGCCCGTTTGGCAAAGAAGCCATCCCAATCTTGCAAGAACGCGCTGCGATGCACGGCTTCAAGCTGAGCTTGCTGCCCGTGACACACCCCGGTGTGGAGCAAAAGTCCACTTGGCTGCAAATTCGCCGCGATCGCCCTGACTACGTGGTCAACTGGGGCTGGGGCGTGATGAACTCCACCTTGCTCAAGGAAGCGCAAGCCACAGGTTATCCCCGCGAAAAAATTTATGGCGTGTGGTGGGCCGGTGCCGAGCCTGACGTCAAAGACGTAGGCATGGGTGCCAAAGGCTACAACGCCATCACCATGCAGCACGGCACTGAAAAAGGCTCGGCAGTGGTGAAAGAAGTGTTGGCTAAGTTGCACGATAAAGGCCAGGGCACAGGTCCAAAAGACGAAGTGGGCGAGGTGCTTTACATGCGCGGTTTGTTCAGCGCCATGTTTGCAGTGGAGGGCGTTCGTCAAGCCCAAACCAAGTATGGCAAGGGTAAGGTCATGAGTGGTGAGCAAGCCCGTTGGGGTTATGAAAACCTGGACCTGACCCAGCCCAAGCTCGATGCGCTCGGCTTCAAAGGTGTCTTGCGTCCGGTGTCCACCTCTTGTGCTGACCACATGGGTGCCAACTGGGCTCGTATCCACACATGGAGTGGCAGCAAGTGGGAGTTCTCCAGCGACTGGTACCAGGCCGATGAGCAGATCATCAAGCCTATGGTGAAAGCCGCTGCTGACCGTTACGCAGCCGAGAAGAAATTGACACGCCGCACCCCTGCGGATTGCCAGTCCTGATCGGGTTCCGGGCCCGCCGCGCAAGCGGTGGGCTTGTAGTTGTCCGATGGCTTTTGCGATCGGGCAGCTGCCAAATGAAACCCTTGCGTGCAGAGGTTTCATTTGGGTTGAACCTCCAAATTAGAAAAGGCAAAGTCCATGAGCGAAAAAAACATTGTTCTGAACGTCAACGGCATCGAAGTCATCTACAACCACGTCATTTTGGTGCTCAAGGGCGTGTCCCTGCAGGTGCCCGAGCAAGGCATTGTGGCTTTGTTGGGCGGTAATGGCGCTGGCAAAACCACCACCTTACGGGCCATTTCCAACTTGCTGCAAGGTGAGCGTGGCGAGGTCACCAAGGGCAGCATTGATCTGCGCGGGGAGCGCATCGAAAACCTCACCCCCGCTGATTTGGTCAACCGGGGCGTGGTGCAAGTGATGGAGGGCCGCCATTGCTTTGCGCACTTGACCATCGAGGACAACCTGATGACCGGCAGTTACACCCGCACCGACAAGGGTGAGGTGGCGGCTAATTTGGAAAAGGTTTACACGTATTTTCCGCGCCTTAAAACGCGTCGCACTTCGCAAGCGGCCTACACCTCTGGCGGTGAGCAACAAATGTGCGCCATTGGCCGCGCCCTGATGACCAACCCCAGCGTGATGCTGCTCGACGAACCCTCCATGGGTTTGGCGCCGCAGATCGTGGAAGAGGTGTTCAACATCGTCAAGGACTTGAACGAAAAGGAAAAGGTCACCTTTTTGATCGCCGAGCAAAACACCAACATGGCCCTGAAGTACGCGGATTACGGCTACATCATGGAGTCGGGCCGGATTGTGATGGACGGCGCAGCCGAAGACTTGCGTACCAACGAGGACGTGAAAGAGTTTTATCTGGGCATGGGTGGCGGAGAGCGCAAGAGCTTCAAAGATGTTAAGAGCTACAAGCGCCGCAAGCGCTGGTTAGCCTGATCGTCTGGTAGACGTCACTTGTTACTTGTGGGAGCGCGCCCCTGCGCGCCAAGGGTTCACCCACACAACCGTTTCTGCGCACGCAGGGGTGCGCTTTTAAACTGATCTGTCTATCCCCATGAAGCACTACGACGCCCTCGAAACCCGTGCCCCTGAAGTCCGCGAGGCCGCTTTGCTGGCCGCCCTGCCCGCGCAAGTGGCGCATGCCCAGGCGCATGCCCCGGCCTTGGCCGAATGGCTTAAAGATGTCATTCCGTCAGGCGTGAACAGCCGGGCAAGCCTGGCTCAGTTGCCGGTGGTTCGCAAATACGAGTTGTTGGCGCGGCAACAAGCCAGCCGCGCTGCGGGTGGATCTGTGTTTGGCGGGTTCAGCACCTTGGGTTTTGGCAAGGCCATGCCCCGTGTGTTTGCCAGCCCTGGCACCATTTACGAGCCCGAGGGCACCCGTGCCGATTATTGGCGCATGGCGCGCGCCATGTTTGCCGCTGGTTTTAGACCCGGTGAACTCATTCACAACTGCTTTAGTTACCACTTCACCCCGGCAGGTTCCATGATGGAAACCGGGGCTCATGCCTTGGGTTGCACCGTATTTCCCGGCGGCACTGGCCAAACCGAGCAGCAGGTCAGTGCCATGGCCGAGTTGCAGCCGGCGGGTTACATCGGCACCCCCAGCTTCCTGAAAATCATCTTGGAAAAAGCCGCTGAAATGGATGTGTCCTTGCCCAGCGTGCGCAAAGCACTGGTCTCGGGTGAGGCTTTTCCACCCAGTTTGCGCGACTGGATGACCGCCCAAGGTGTTGATGCTTACCAGTGCTACGCCACCGCCGATGTGGGCCTGATTGCTTACGAGACCGCCGCGCGTGAAGGCTTGGTTTTGGACGAGGGGGTGATTGTCGAGATCGTGCGTCCTGGCACAGGGGACCCTGTGCCCGAAGGCGAGGTGGGCGAGTTGGTGATCACCACGCTCAACCCGGATTACCCCTTGATTCGCTTTGGCACAGGGGATTTGTCGGCCATTTTGCCGGGCATGTGTCCCACGGGGCGCACGGGCCAACGCATTAAGGGCTGGATGGGCCGTGCTGACCAAACTACCAAAATTCGGGGCATGTTTGTCCACCCGGGTCAGGTGGCTGAAATCGTGAAGCGTTTCCCCGAGTTGAGCAAAGCCCGTTTGGTGGTGACCGGCGAGATGGCCAACGATCAAATGGCGCTGCATGTGGAGACCGCACATTTGATGGATGATGGCTTGAAATCCCGCGTGAATGAGGCCGTGCGTGACGTGACCAAGTTGCGCGGGGATGTGCATTTGGTGGCCCCCGGCAGTTTGGCCAACGATGGCAAAGTGATTGAAGACGCTCGCAGCTACAAATGAGGTCGTTTTCAGCTTTTTTAGCCGTTAAATCCTTGCAAACATCAGGGTAAACAAGGGTTAGCCGCTAAGTACTTTCCGCGATTTCGTAACACTCTTGATGGTTTTAAACTTGACTATCAATTTTAGGAGTGTCTCTCATGAAGCAATTGATTGCCTTGGCCGCCTTGGCCGCAGTTTCAGTGGGTGCCCAGGCCCAGACTTTCCCGGGCTCCAAGCCTATCTCCATCGTGGTGCCTTTTGCAGCAGGTGGCCCGACGGACCGCGTGGCCCGTGATTTAGCCGAAGTCATGCGCAAGCATGTTCCCGGCAGCAACTTTGTCGTTGAGAACGCAGCGGGCGCTGGCGGCACCATCGGAGCCAACAAAGTGGCCAAAGCGGCGCCCGATGGCCACACACTCTTGTTGTTTCACATCGGCATGGCCGCAACGCCGGCTTTGTATCGCAAGCTTTCCTACAAACCGCTGGAAGACTTTGAGTATTTGGGCATGGTCAACGACGTGCCCATGACCTTGGTCGGCAAGCCTCAGTTGCCCGCCAACACGTACCGCGATTTCGAAAACTACATCCGTGCCAACGCCGGCAAGTTGAACATTGCGCACGCTGGTTTGGGTTCTGCCTCGCACATTTGTGGCTTGCTATGGCAGTCTAATTTGCAATCCAAAGATGCCATGACCACCATTCCGTTCGGTGGCACCGGACCCGCCATGACCGCCCTGATTGGCGGCCAGGTCGATGTGATGTGTGACCAAACCACCAACACCACGGGTCAGATCGAAGGTGGTCGTGTCAAGGCGTTTGCCGTGACCACAGCCAAACCCCTCAGCACTCACCCTGTGTTGAAGTACTACCCCAGCTTGCAAGAGATGGGTATGAAGGGCTTCAACTTGACCATTTGGCATGGTTTATACGCCCCCAAAGGGACGCCTGCTGCAATTACCAAAACCCTGAACGAAGCCCTGAAAAAGTCGCTCAAAGACCCTGAGTTCATCAAGAAGAACGAAGGTCTTGGCGCTCTGGTCATCACGGACAACCGCACCGATCCGGCTGAACACAAGAAGTTTGTGGCTGCTGAAATAATCAAGATCAAGGCGGCTGTAGATGCCGCTGGCAAATACGCAGACTGAGCTTGCGACCCGAAAAGAGCGTTTAGTAGCATCTGATTTTTAGATGCAACTTTCAAAAAGCCCGATGTGACCCCTCGGGCTTTTTGTGTTTTGTGGGTGGTGGGTTTGGCAGAAACCCGTCCTGGCCCCTTAGTTGGGCTTGGCCGCAGCTTCTGCCGCAGCATCGGCAGCGCGCTGGGCAAATTCGGCGCGCAGGGCTTTGAGCTTTTCGCGCGGGTCTTCTTTGATGGTGTTTTCGTCCAGTCGCATCTCGGCAATGAAGCGGCTGGGCAGGGCGGCCACGGTTTCACGCCCCTTTTTGCGGCGCTGGGTCCAGCTCACGGCCAGACTGCGCTGAGCGCGGGTCACACCTACATACATCAGGCGGCGCTCTTCTTCCAAGCGCTGCAAAATACCTTCGCTCATGGGGCCATCGCTTTTGCCTGAGTTTGATTCGTTATCGCCCAGCTTGAACGGCAGCAGGCCCTCGTTCACACCCACCAACATCACATGCGGCCACTCCAAGCCCTTGGAGGCGTGCAACGTGGACAGGGTGACCACGTTTTGGTCTTTTTCGCGCTCGCTCAAGGTCGAGATCAAAGAGATGGTTTGCGCTACCTCGAGCAAACTTTTGCTTTCGGTGCTCTGCGCCCCGGTGGCGTCCTCAATCTCACCCCCGCAGCGTCCGGCCATCCAGTCACAAAACTCCAGCACGTTGGTCCAGCGTGCTGCGGCCACCTTTTCGTTGTCCTCGCCGTCGTACAAATGCTGTTCGTAGCCAATGTCTTTCAGCCATTCAAGCAAAAACGCCAGCGCCGCTTCTTGGCCCATCGTCTGGCGGGCGCGGTATTCCAGGTCATTGATGTAACGCCCGAACTCGTGCAGGCCAGCCACGGCACGGCTGTTCACGGCGCTGGGCAGGCTGCCTGCAAACAAGGCCTCGAACAAGCTGATTTTGTATTTCGTGGCAAAGGTGCCCAGTTGCCCTAGCGACTGGTGCCCAATGCCGCGTTTGGGGCTGGTAATGGCCCGCAAAAACGCCGGGTCGTCGTTGTTGTTGATCCACAACCGGAACCAAGCGCACAGGTCCTTGATCTCGGCTTTGTCAAAAAAGCTTTGGCCACCCGAGACTTTGTACGGAATATTGGCGCGGCGCAAAGACTGTTCAAAAGGCCGGGCCATGTGGTTGGCGCGGTACAGGATGGCAAAGTCCTGAAATTCACGGTGTTTGGACTCCAGCGAATGCCCACCGCGAATGGATTGGATGCGGGCTACAGCGCGGTCGGCTTCGTGCTCTTCATTCACAGCCATCACCACACGCACCGGTTCTCCCTCGCCCAGCTCGGAAAACAGGGTTTTGGGGAACAGCTTGGGGTTGGACGCGATCACGTTGTTGGCGGCCCGCAAGATGGCGCTGGTGGAGCGGTAGTTTTGCTCCAGCTTGATCACTTTCAGCTTGGGAAAATCCTCTGGCAGGCGCTTCAGGTTGTCCAGCGTCGCGCCGCGCCAGCCATAAATGGACTGGTCGTCGTCGCCCACCGCCGTGAACCGGGCGCGCTCGCCCACCAAGTGTTTCAACACCTCGTATTGGGTGGCGTTGGTGTCTTGGTATTCGTCTACCAGCACATGGCCCATCTTGGCCTGCCAGCGCTCGCGCACCTCTGGGTAATGGGCCAACAACTTCAGCGGCATGCCGATCAAGTCGTCAAAATCCACGCTTTGGTAAGCGCTTAAACGCTCTTCATACAGCCCCATGATGCGGGCGATCACCCGGGCGTTGTCGTCTGGGGCTTGAGCTGCGGCTTGCTCGGCGTTGAGGCCCATGTTTTTCCACAGGCTGATGGTCCATTGCCACTGGCGGGCGGTGGCGGCATCGGTGGTGCCCCCGCAGTCTTTCAAAATACTGGTTACATCGTCCGCGTCCATGATGCTGAACTGCGGTTTCAGGCCCAGCACCGCACCATCCTCGCGCATGATGCGCACGCCCAAGGCGTGAAAAGTGCAGATCAGCACATCTTTGGCGGCGCGCCCGATCAACTGCTTGGCGCGTTCCCGCATTTCGGCTGCAGCTTTGTTGGTAAAGGTGATGGCTGCGATGCGTTTGGGCTCCAAACCGGCCTCCATCAGGCGGCCAATTTTGTGCGTGATCACGCGCGTTTTGCCCGATCCGGCCCCCGCCAACACCAGGCACGGACCCGACACATAGTTCACAGCTTCGAGTTGGGCGTTATTGAGTCCGGCTGACATGTAGGGGGTAGGTTAGAGCGTGAAAACGAACGGCTAGGCAAAGCGGGCGATCATAGCGGGTGGGTTGGGAGGGTAATTGGTAGGGATTGTGCACGCCTGGCCGATATGGGCTGGACGGGCGCGTTTTAGCGTATCTGCGAGGACCTTCTTTTGCGGGACGGGGCGGTTTTGTGAGCAAAGTTGGCCCATTACTGTCGCATCAGAGGCCCAAGTCATTGCGCCCACCGAAATCTTGCTGCAACCACCAGTCGGCGCTGACTTTTGTCAGCCCCGCGACCCGCCACCTGCCCCAATTGCCACGACAATCCCTGCATGTTTGAAGTCTTGCGTGTCACTTTTCCGTTCTTTGCGCTGGTGTTGTGCGGCTATGCCGCTGCCCGTAAAGGCTTGTTGCCCTTGGAGGCTATTCCGGGCCTGAATGGTTTTGTGTTGTTCTTTGCCTTGCCGTGCATGTTGTTTCGGTTTGGCGCGGGAACCCCGATTGCCCAATTGTTGGATGCCGGGGTGTTTTTCACCTATTTGTTGTGTGCCTTGATCATGGTGGCGTTCGGCATTGCCATCAGCTTGAACGACCGAATTCGCTGGAACGATGCTTCTTTGGGCGCCTTGGTGGCGGCTTTTCCCAATACCGGGTTCATGGGCGTGCCCTTGTTGGTGGCCTTGTTGGGGCCGCAGGCGGCGGGTCCGGCCATTGTCACCATCTTGGTGGACATGGTGATCACCACCTCTTTGTGCGTGGCTTTGTCGCGCATGGATGCAGCGGGCGAACACGGCGCGGCAGTGGCGGCCCGCAAAGCCTTGGCGGGCATGGTGCGCAACCCCATGCCTTGGGCGATTTCCTTGGGTGGCGCGTTTTCTTATTGGAACTTAGAGCTGGTGGGGCCTGTGGCCAAAACCGTGGGTTTGCTCGCCGATGCTGCATCGCCAGTGGCCTTGTTCACGATTGGCGCGGTGTTGGCGCGCTCGCACATATTGGCCCACGAGCGTCCACATGGCCCTTTGCGCTTGTCCGATTATTTGCCGATTGCCTTGACCAAACTGCTTTTGCATCCGGTTTTGGTGTTGTTGGTGGCGGGTGCAGCGGTGCAAATGGGCGCGGGCATTGAGCCCTTTGCCTTGATGGTGATGGTGCTGGTGGCCGCCTTGCCCAGCGCCAGCAATGTGTCGCTGCTGGCCGAGCGTTTGGGGGCCGACAACGGGCGCATCGCCCGCATCATTCTGGTGACCACGGCGGCGGCATTTTTGACCTTTTCGGGCGCGGTGGTCTTGCTCAAGCCTTGAAGGGCGTGAAGGCGGGGGTCTTGTTCTGGTCTCAAAGGGGGGCAGACATTCGCGAGCAGGGGCTCGCTCCCACGAAGATACTGAAGCTTGTTGCCAACATTGCCAACATTACCAGCATTACCAGCATTACCAGCATTACCAGCATTACCAGCATTGCCATTTTTCAAATGGACCAGTTTGGCTTTTCCCTGTGGGAGGCCGCCCCTGCGGGCGAATGGTGAAGGTGCTTATTGGCTCAAATTAAATGGATTGCGGGTCCACGTCGACCAGCCAGCGGATGACGCCTTTGTGTTCGGGTTGGCTGCGCACTTGGTGCAGCAGCGCGTGCAGGTGCCACAGCACTTTTTGCAGGGCCATGCGCGAGGGGCTTTCGAGCAGCATTTGGGCGCGCTCCACGTCGGCTACGCGTTGCATGCTCATGGGCACGGCCGGGTAGAGGCCGACTTGCTCGATCAGTGCCGCCGTGGCGGGGTCTGAGCCCAGTTGTGCTTCCAATGCTTCGCGTGCGGCGTTCAGCAGCGCTTGGGCGGCTTCTTGGCTGCGGGCATCGGCGCGCAGCAGGGCTTGGTGGCTGATAGGGGGCAGGTCGGCGGCGGTGCGTTCAGCCAGTTCACTGGCGGCAAATGCCGGGTAGTCGTGTTTTTTGAGCGCTTCAAACAAGGCGTGCTTGGGGTGAAAGGTTTGTACCCACATTTCACTTTGCGCACTTTGGCTAGCGTCGCGCCCGGCCCTGCCTGCCGCTTGCATGAGCAAGGCAAACAAACGCTCGGGAGCCCTGAAGTCGCTCGAAAATAAGGCGGTGTCGGGGTTGACGGCGGCCACCAAGGTGATGCGCCTGAAGTCGTGCCCTTTGGCGATCATCTGGGTGCCCACCAAAATATCCACCTCACCCGAGTGCACCGAGGCCAGTTGGCTCTCTAGCGCGCCTTTCAGGCGAGTGGTGTCTGCGTCGATGCGAGCAATGCGAACGGGCGAGCCATCTGGCCGCCGGACGTGCGCCAACAGTTCGCCCAAGTGTTCTTCCAGTTGTTCGGTGCCTCGGCCAATCGGGGCAATGTCGGCATTGCCGCAATCTGGGCAGGCCCGGGGTACACGTTCGGTCAGACCGCAGTGGTGGCAGCGCAGGGTGCGGTCAATTTTGTGAAACACCCGAAACGCGCTGCAGTGTTTGCATTGGCTTTTCCAGCCGCAATCGGCACAGTGCAGCACAGGGGCATAGCCGCGACGGTTGAGCAGCAGCATGCATTGTTCGCCGCGTTCAACCCGTTCTTGCAAAGCGGCCAGCAGGGGGGCCGAGAGCACGGTGCGGCGGGGCTGCTTGCTCATGTCCACCCGGCGCACTTTGGGCAACACCCCAGCCCCTTCGCCAGAGCCAATGCGTGAGGGCATGTGCAGCCGCACATAGCGTCCACCTTCTTCAGGTGGGCGGCTCAGGTGCCAGCTTTCTAGTGAGGGAGTGGCCGATGCCAGCAGCACTTGGGCGTTTTGCAGCCGCCCCCGGTAGACCGCTAAATCGCGTGCGGAGTAGCGGGCCCCTTCTTGTTGTTTGTAGCTGGGGTCGTGTTCTTCATCCACCACGATGAGTTTCAGGTGCGGCATGGAGGCAAAAATGGCCATGCGCGTGCCCAATACGATTCGGGCTTGCCCGGCGTGCGCCGCCAGCCAGCTTTTGAGGCGTTGTGCGGGTGTCATGCCGCTGTGCATGGAGACCACGGTATCGGTCCCAAATCGTGCCTGAACCCTGGCTTCTAGCTGCGGGGTGAGGTTGATTTCGGGCACCATCAGCAGCGCTTGGGCTTGCGGGTCAGCTTGCAGCATGCGTTGCACCGCTTGCAAATACACCTCAGTCTTGCCGCTGCCCGTGCTGCCAAACAACAAATAGGGGCCGCCCGTTGCCGTGACTGCGCCCGACTCGGGTTCAGCTTGCATTTCCATTTGCATTTGTGCCAGCACGGCGCTTTGCTCTGCCGACAAGGCGTGCCCTGGGGCGGCTTGCACCAGAACCCGGTCGGTTTGTTTTTTAAGGCGGCGCGCCAGTTGCTCGGAGCTCAGGTCGCGCAGTTGTGGGGGCAGGGCCGACAGCGCCACTTCTCCCAAAGAGCGTTGGTAATACTGGGCCGAAAATTGAACCAATTGCTGCCAAGCCGTGTCCAGCGGCGCCAGACCTTCCAACACACCCAATACATCGCGCACGGCTGAAGCCGCCATGTCAGGGGGGGCAGCCTCTTGCACAGCCCAAACCACACCCAGCACTTCACGCTTGCCAAATGGAACCCGCACCAACTGCCCAGGCTGTAGCTCAAAAGGGCTGCGATAACTCAACAGACCGCCCACGGGGCTGTGGGCGGGGGTCTGGACAGCGATGTCGATCCAGTGGTTGGTTTTCACATTTTTTCCAGAATTCTTGATAATTTTATCGGTGTTAAAAGTTAGGCGAAATCTTGAAACAGTGTGTAAGTTGTTGATTTCAAAGTACTTTGCCGTCAATCCAAAAAATCTGTGGATAACTTTGTTGAAAACTCCATCTCAATGGCCTGAAAGCCTTGAAAAATAAAGACTTTTGTCAAATTGCTTATCCAGTGGGCATAAAAAAAAGTCCAATGAAATCAAGGACTTGGCAAAGTGCAAGTCGAGCTGTTTTGTTGCTGCGCAGCAAGACTTGTCGACAAATGCAGCGCCTCATTTTTGTGCATAAGTCAAGCACTTGCCCCCCCTTTTTTTTCCAAAAAAGAGGGTTTCTACTTGTTTTTTTATGTTACGAAGTTGGCTAAAAGGCGTCCGGTGCTTATTTGTTAAGCGCTGCACGCATATGGCGCGAATGGCTGTGCACGGTCTCGACCAAAGCCGAAACATGCTCTGGCGGCGTGAACTGGCTGATCCCGTGGCCCAGGTTAAAGATGTGTGTGGGTCCGGTGGTGCCCGCATCGGTGTGGGGTGCGCCAAAGCTGTCCAGCACGCGGCGTACTTCGGTGGCAATGTGCTCGGGCGGGGCAAACAAGATGTTGGGGTCAATATTCCCTTGCAAAGCTTTGCCGGGGCCGCCGGTCTGTCCGCCTACCAGTGCGCGTGCAGTGCCGAGGTTCATGGTCCAGTCCAAGCCCAGCACGTCGCAGTTGAGGTCGGCCATCTCGGGCAGCCACAGACCGCCGCCTTTGGTGAACACAATGCTCGGAATGCGGACACCATCGTGGTGGGTTTTCAGCTGCGCCAGCACACGGGCGGTATAGGCCAGGCTGAACTGCTGAAAAGCGCCATCGGCCAGCACACCGCCCCAGCTGTCAAAGACCATCACGGCCTGAGCACCAGCCTCGATCTGGGTGTTCAGGTACAGGGCCACGGCGTCGGCATTGACGGCCAGGATGCGGTGCATCAAGTCGGGGCGGCTGTACATCAGGGTTTTGACATGGCGGTAATCGTCCGATCCGGCCCCCTCCACCATGTAGCAGGCCAGCGTCCAGGGGCTGCCCGAAAAGCCGATCAGGGGCACGCGGCCATTCAGAGCTTTACGGATGGAGGTCACCGCGTCAAAAACATAGCGCAGTTTGGCCATGTCAGGCACGGCCAGTTCGGCTACAGCGGCTTCATTGCGCACGTTTTTGGCAAATTTGGGGCCTTCACCCAACGCAAAAGACAGGCCCAAGCCCATGGCATCGGGCACGGTCAGGATGTCGCTGAACAAAATGGCGGCATCCAGCGGGTAGCGATCCAGCGGTTGCAGCGTCACATCGGTGGCGTATTGGGTGTTGGTGGCCAGGCCCATGAAGCTGCCCGCTTGGGCGCGGGTGTCGCGGTACTCGGGCAGGTAGCGCCCGGCCTGTCGCATCAGCCAGACTGGAGTGTGCTCGGTGGCTTGGCGCAAACAGGCGCGCAAAAAGGTGTCGTTTTGCAAAGGTGCAAACGCAGAGGACGAGGGGTTTTGGGTGGGGGTTAATGTGCTCATGGGGGGAGATTGTGGCAGGGCTTAAGAGGGCTGTGTAGTGTGAAGTTCAGAGGCTTTGCAAGGCAGTCATCACTTCTTTGACGGAGGGAAGTTCAGATAACACCAAAGGTGAACTTTTTGGGGCATACAGAACATAAACCGGCACGCCGCTGCGCCCCAGTGTGGTCAGGGCTTGGGTGATGGCCGGGTCACGGCGGGTCCAGTCGGCGCGCATCAGCACCACTTTGCGGCTTTGAAATTCGGCCAACAACGGGGCATCGGCCAGTGTGGTTTTTTTGTTGTATTGGCAAGTCACGCACCAAGCGGCCGTGAAATCCACAAACACCGGGCGACCTGCGGCCAAATGGGCTTGCACAGCGGTGTCAGACCAGTTTTGCCAGCCGGAAGCGATATCTCCCGCGCTGACTTCTGTGGGCGCGGTATTGATGGAAGTGTTCAGGGCGCTGTTGGCCGGGGCATCGCGCAAAGCCAAAGGCAACCAACTGCTGCCTAACCACAACAAAGTGCCCAAAGCCAGTGTGCTCATGGCCCATCGGGTGCGGCCCGTCAAACCCAGCGCCCAGGCCAGCCAAGCCACGGCCAGCAACAAGGCCAGCAAGCCACTGGCACCGTCGATGCCAGTTTGTTGGCCCAGCACCCACAGCAGCCAGATGACGGTGGCAAACATCGGGAACGCCATGGCTTGGCGGAACACCACCATCCAAGCTCCGGGGCGCGGCAGTGCCCGTGCGATGCCCGGCCAAGCACTGGCTGCCAAAAAAGGCAAGGCCATGCCCAAGCCCATGGCGGCAAATACCGTCAGCGCTTGCCAGACAGGCAAGGCGATGGCCAGGCCCAGTGATGCGCCCATGAAAGGTGCGGTGCAAGGCGACGCCACGGCCACGGCCAGTACGCCGGACAAACCGGCGTTGAGGGTCGGGTTGCGGCTTTGCAAAGAGGCCAAGCTGCTGGGCAGCATTTGGCCAAACTCAAAGACACCTGCCAGATTCAGGCCCAACAAGGTGAACAACAGGGCAAGACCCGCCACCACGGGCGGTGACTGCAATTGGAAGCCCCAACCCAGTTGCTCGCCTGCTGCGCGCAAGCCCAACATGAGGCCGCCCAGCAGCATGAAAGACAACACCACACCCAGTGTGTAGGCCGCGCCAGCGGCGCGGTGTTGGGCTAGGCGGGTTCCCGGCTGGGCAAACCCCAGCACTTTGATGGCCAGCACTGGAAACACGCAGGGCATGAGGTTGAGCAACAAGCCACCCAACAAGGCCCCCAAGATGGCCAAAGTCAAGCCCATGGCGGTGGTGGACTGAGGGGGAGTGGGTTTTTGGGCGCTGCCAGCGTTGCGCGCATTTTCTGCCAAGGCTTTGGCCAGCGCAGGGGATATTTCTGTGGGTGCAGGAACGGCCAATGCGGGCCATTGGCCTTGCACAGCGGTGTCGACTTCCAGTGCCGGGGCTTTGGGGCCAGATTCAGGGCCCGTGGCGATCACCCAACGCATGTTTTTGGGGCTTTCACCGCGCTCTTTGGACACCGGGATTTGCGCAGTCCAGACATAGCCTTGCCAGCTTTGCGTCCAGTCCTTGCCTTGCACGGCGGCGTTGTGCACCACGCTTGATGTGACTGGAAAGGCGCTGAGTGTTTGACCTCGCCATGCTGCAGGCAAGCCGTGTACCCGCAGCTTGAGTTGTTGCCCGTCTTCAGACAAAAGGGTTTGACCACCCGAGACCCAACTCCCCGCTTTTTCTTGCTGGGGCAAGGTCTGGGGACTGAGTTTTTGCGCCTGATTGAACAAGGCTGCGCGGGAGGTTTGGGGTTCGGCGGAGGCCAGATTCAAAGAGAACTTGCCCTCTTGCGGAATGCACTCTTGGCGGCAAACCAGCCATTCGGCCTGCAGTTGCAGGTTCAACGGGCCATTGGCCGGGAACTTGAAGTCAGGCGCCGGTGTCACGGGCACGGCCAGCAACAAGGAATCTTCGTAGCCGTAATTGGCGAGGGTGCCGATCGGGATTTTTTTGGGCAAAGGCCAAGCGATCTCACCCACTTGCCAACCCGCAGGCAGTTGCCATTGCAGTCGGGTGGGCAAGCCCGAGTCGCCGGGGTTTTGCCAATAGGTGTGCCAATGGGGTTGATGTTGCAGGTGCAAACCCAGCCAAAAGGTTTGACCTGCCCGGATGCCTTGAGGCGCATGCAGCAACAACTCGGCCCGCACTTGGTCGGTGGTGACCACGTTGCTGGGGCCAGACAACAAGGCATTGATGGTGGAGCCGTTTGCAGCGCTATTTTGCGGCCCTGACTTGGATGAAAAGCTCAGAGGGGTTTGCGCCCGAATGGGTGCCGAACTCAGTGCGATCAGCAGTGCCAGAGGCATCAGCAAAGCCCATACCCAGCATCGGGCAGGTGCAGAGCG
>Ga0315903_10000831_pt1 | contig 46409 bp, 47 predicted proteins | sample LakEriMetagenome_7_FD_203524 | JGI IMG/M metagenome (GOLD analysis project Ga0315903, IMG submission 203524) | Freshwater fungal communities from buoy surface, Lake Erie, Ohio, United States - Buoy 2 MA119 | ecosystem: Environmental > Aquatic > Freshwater > Lake | place: USA: Lake Erie, Ohio... | reverse complement strand
AGGCAGATCTTGAGAAGCTACTAGATCTCTGCGACAACATCATGGGTCGTTCTTTCTGCGCACTTGGTGATGGTGCAACCAGTCCGATCACTTCATCGATTAAGTATTTCCGCGACGAGTACATCGCGCACTTGACCAATGGCGGATGCCCATTTGATCCAGTGCAATCAACACTCTTTGTGGGGGCGAGCAAATAATGACAACACAAGAGAACGCAGTTGCAGTTGAGATGATCACAGTTGTCATCGACGGCTTTGAAGTAACCGTTCCAAAGGGAACACTTGTCATTCGCGCCGCTGAGAAGCTTGGAATTCAGATCCCACGTTTCTGCGATCACCCACTTCTTGATCCAGTCGGTGCTTGTCGTCAATGTCTTGTCGATATTGAAATCAACGGTCGCGCATTTCCTAAGCCACAGGCTTCCTGCACGATCCCAGTAGAGCCAAATATGATTGTAAAGACTCAACTCACATCACCTGTTGCCGATAAGGCGCAGAAAGGTGTGATGGAACTTCTCCTTGGAAACCACCCACTTGATTGTCCAGTCTGCGACAAGGGCGGCGAATGTCCATTGCAAAACCAGGCAATGACAAATGGAAATCCAACAGCTCGACTTGGTGGAGTAAAGCGCACCTTTGAAAAGCCAATCAATATCTCTTCACAAGTATTGCTCGATCGCGAACGTTGCGTCTTATGTGCACGCTGTACACGTTTTTCAGAGCAGATCGCATCAGATCCTTTTATTACTCTCAATGAGCGTGGAGCCCTACAGCAAGTAGGAATTTATGAGAACGATCCATTTAAGTCTTACTTCTCTGGCAATACGATTCAAATCTGTCCAGTAGGTGCACTCACCGGTGCTTCATACCGATTCCGTGCCCGCCCATTCGATCTAGTTTCAACTCCATCTGCTTGCGAGCACTGTGCATCAGGTTGCGATATGCGTACCGATGTTCGCCGTGGCAAGACACTGCGTCGTCTTGCAGGAGATGATCCGCAAGTTAATGAAGAGTGGAACTGCGATAAGGGTCGCTGGGCATTTAAATATGTCACTTCACAAAATCGAATTACTTCACCAATGGTCCGAAACGCTGACGGCGAACTTGTTGTTACATCGTGGCCAGAGGCGCTAGCAGCAGCTGCGGCAGGACTTGTCGGCAAGCGCGCAGGAGTTCTGGTCGGTGGTCGCCCAACCTTGGAAGATGCTTACGGATATGCAAAGTTTGCACGCATTGCCTTGAAGACAAACGATATTGATTTTCGTGCTCGCGTAACATCAGATGAAGAGGCAAACTATTTAGCTTCACATGTTGTCGGATCATCTGTGCACTATCGCGACATCGATTCTGCAGATCATGTTCTGCTGGTTGCCTTTGAGCCAGAAGAGGAATCCCCAATCGTCTTCTTACGTATCAATAAGATTTTTAAGAAGCGTGGACTCGCTGTAACTTCAGTTGCATCTAAGGCATCTATCGCCATGGATAAATTGAAGGCGAACTTTATTAAGGTAGCTCCTGGTGCAGAAGGTGCTGCGCTATCTTCAATCGCACTCACTGCAAAGTCAGTAATTCTGCTTGGAGAGCGAGCATCTGAAAGCGCTGGCCTCATCTCAGCAGCAATCGCATTAGCTGAAAAGACAGGTGCGAAGTTGGCATGGATTCCTCGTCGCGCTGGCGAACGTGGTGCACTCGAAGCTGGTGCATTTGCCGCGCTCCTTCCTGGAGGTCGTCCAGTTGCAGATACAGCGGCTCGCGTAGATATTGCAGCAGCGTGGGGAGTGAGCACACTTCCTACAGAAGCTGGCCGCAGCTCTGCACAAATGATTGATGCAATTCATAACGATCACCTAGATGCTCTTGTTATTGGCGGCGTAGATATTGCAGATCTTCCAGATGCTGCGCGCGTAACGGATGCAATGAAGAAAGCGTTTGTAGTCTCACTAGAAATCGCGCACTCATCTGTCACAGAAGTTGCAGATGTTGTTCTCCCTGTTGCAGCTGTCACCGAAAAATACGGAACATTCATTAACTGGGAAGGTCGCCAACGCACATTTGCTGCTGCAGTCGGTGATTCCCTAAACCGCAGCGATGTCCGCATCTTGTCTGCCTTGGCCGATGCGATGGGTGAATCCATCATGCTCGGAACAGTTACTGCCGCGGCTCGTGAATTTGCACAGCTTGGAAAGTGGGATGGTGCACGTGCTCCATTTACATCAATCGCGACAGCTTCTTCACGGAAAATTTCTGGCAATGAAGCAATCATCACGTCATGGCGCAGACTTCTTGATGAAGGCACTCTGCAAGCAGGAGAAGATAATTTGGCCGGCACACGTCGTCCAACAATTTCTGTGATCTCACCACAACGTGCCGCAGCACTTGGAGTGCTATCTGGAGATAATCTTCGAATTTCAAACTCACAGGGCTCGATCACACTTGAGTGCCTGGTTGAGGATATTCACGATGATGCCGTCTGGCTCCCACGTAATTCAATTGGCTCAACACCTTTACAGACTCTTAATGCAGTTCACGGCGATCTAGTTACGGTGGTGAAGGCATGACAACAGCTGAACTTCTAGGAAAAGACCCAGGCTGGCTCATCGCAGCAAAGGCGCTCATCGTCTTTATCATCTGCGTTGTTTCAACTCTGCTCGCAGTCTGGACTGAGCGCCGCGTACTTGCAAAGATGCAGCTGCGCACAGGACCTAACCGCGTGGGACCTTTTGGTCTTCTGCAATCACTCTCAGATGGCGTCAAACTTGCGCTGAAGGAAGACATCATTCCTGCAGCTGCTGACAAAGTTGTATTTATCGCAGCACCGATCATTGCAGCAGCGATGTGCTTTATGTCCTTTGCAGTGATTCCAATGACCGGCAAGGTCAATCTCTTTGGACAAGAGACTGCCATGCAGTTAACAGATTTGTCTGTCGGCGTTCTCTACATATTGGCTGTGACATCAATTGGTGTTTATGGCGTTGTGTTGGCGGGATGGTCTTCTGGATCAACGTACCCACTTCTTGGTGGACTTCGCTCAAGTGCGCAGGTTATTTCCTACGAAATTGCTATGGGACTTTCACTTGTTGCAGTCTTTATCTATGCGGGATCAATGTCTACCTCTGAAATTATCAACTCTCAGCATGGCAATTACTGGAACGTTGCAGTTCTCTTTCCATCATTTGTGATCTATGTGATCTCAATGGTCGGTGAGACTAACCGCGCACCATTTGATTTGGCTGAAGCAGAAGGCGAACTCGTCGGTGGATTCCATACCGAATATTCATCACTCAAGTTCGCACTCTTCTTCCTGGCCGAGTACGTCAATATTGTTGCCGTATCAGCGTTGGCAGCAACGCTCTTCCTCGGCGGTTATCACGCACCTCCGGGACTTGGATTTACGGAAGCCTGGTTAGGTGGCTGGTTCACCATCGTCTGGTTCTTCCTTAAGGTGAATATCTTCTTCTTCATCTTTATGTGGTTACGTGCGACTTTGCCACGTCTTCGCTACGACCAGTTCATGAAGTTTGGCTGGAAGGTCTTAATTCCAGTCTCACTTATCTGGATTCTTGTCGTTGCAACGCTGCGAGTAATCCAGCAAGAAGGAGCATCACGCACTGTGATCGTGGCATTTGCAGTAGGGCTTGTCTTAGTCGCAACTGCAGTGAGCTCACTCTTTGATCGAAGTAAAAAGAAATCAGAAGAGCCACTTGCAGAAGGTGAAGCTCCAGATTTCCCAATCCCATCTCTTCCAGGTGTTTCATCATTTAACGCTTCAACTCAGTCAGGAGATAAGAGTGAGTAACTCCATCGAGCCAAAGAAATCAGGGACCGCTGCCAACGTTGATGACGTTGCCTTTACAGAGGTAGATCAGCCAGGTCCAGGTTCACTCTTTCAACAAGCAAAGGGATTCTGGGTCACCTTTAGCTCTATCTTTAAGAAAAACCTCACCGTTGCATACCCTGATGTAAAGGCACCAACAGAGGAACGTTTTCACGGACGCCACCAACTTAACCGTCACGCAGATGGTTTAGAGAAATGTATTGGGTGTGAACTCTGTGCCTGGGCATGTCCAGCTGATGCGATCTTTGTAGAAGGTGCTGATAACACTCCTGAAAATCAGATGTCACCAGGAGAGCGTTATGGAAAGACTTACCAGATTAATTATCTGCGTTGTGTTTTCTGTGGCCTCTGCATTGAAGCCTGCCCAACACGTGCTTTGACCATGACTAATGAATACGAATTAGCTGATACTTCTCGCGAGAAGTTGATCTTTGAAAAAGAGGATTTACTTGCACCATTGCGTGCCGGAATGCTTGCGCCACCGCACCCTATGTATCCAGGTATGACTGATACTAATTATTACAACGGCGATGTAACAACTGCTCATCCTTCGCAAGAAGGGGGCAGTAAGTAATGTTAGAAATTGCTACACCCGAAGCGATTCTGTTCTGGGCACTTGCTCCACTTTCAGTGGTGGCTGCCCTCGGCATGCTTCTTGTGAAGAAGGCGGTCCACTCAGCAATTTTGCTTGCTTGGGTAATGATCACTTTGGCAATTTTCTACATTGCTCAAGAAGCACTCTTCCTTGGAATTGTTCAAATCGTTGTTTACACAGGCGCAGTCATGATGCTCTTCCTCTTTATCTTGATGTTGGTCGGCGTGGATTCATCAGATTCACTCGTTGAGACAATCAAAGGTCTTCGTTGGATTGCAATCACGGCAGCAGTTGGATTCGGCGGTTTGATGATTGCACTCATTGCACGTGCAACTCTCGGCCGAACATTTGTTGGGTTAGGGCTTGCAAATGCTGATGGAAACGTTGAAGGAATTGCCATGTTGCTCTTCTCTGATTACGTCTTCCCATTTGAAGTTATTTCTGCACTTCTCATCACAGCAGCACTCGGTGCAATGGTCTTGGCTCACCACCAGCGCACAAATCACCGACCATCACAACGCGAACAGGCGATTGCACGTTTTCGTACCGGTTCATTAGGTGATGCTGCTGGCCTTCCAGGTCCAGGTGTTTACGCCCTCCACAATGCAGTTGATGTGCCAGCGCTTTTGCCAGATGGAACACCTGCACCAACGTCGATCTCTGCAACTCTTAAGGCGCGCGGTGACGTCATTGAATCTGCAAACTTCCAACTCGATGTTGTAGATCCAACAATTAAAGAGGAGAAGTAAGTGAATCCTTATAACTACCTCTACCTCGCTGCCCTGCTATTTACAATCGGAGCGGTCGGCGTCGTTGTGCGCCGCAATGCGATCGTTGTCTTTATGTGTATCGAACTTATGCTCAACGCTGCGAACCTCACACTTGTAACTTTCTCTCGTCTCAATGGCAATCTCAACGGTCAAGTCGTTGCATTCTTTACGATGGTTGTTGCAGCTTGCGAAGTTGTAGTTGGTTTAGCAATCATCGTGGCGATCTACCGCTCACGTCGTTCAGCATCGATTGATGATGCTAGTTTGTTGAAGCGATAACCATGGTTACCTCAAGCTCACTCGTTTACCTCATCGGACTTCCACTCTTTGGAGCTACCTTCCTATTACTTATGGGGCGCAAAGCCGATAAGTGGGGACACCTTTTCGCAACAGCGATGTCTGCGGGTTCTTTCGCACTCGGCGTAGCTCACTTCCTTGCAATGACTAATCGTGCTACAGAAGAGCGCGCGATTACTCAGACCTTATTCTCATGGATCAAAGTCGGGGATTTCGATGTAGATGCTGCTCTTTTACTTGATCAACTCTCGATCTGCTTCGTTCTGTTGATTACCGGTGTTGGAACACTTATTCATATTTACTCAATTTCTTACATGGCAGATGATGAAAACCGTCGTCGCTTTTTTGCGTATCTCAATTTATTCGTAGCAGCCATGCTTCTCTTGGTTCTTGGTAATTCATATCTCAACCTCTACGTAGGTTGGGAAGGTGTGGGACTAGCTTCATACCTACTTATTGGATTCTGGAATCAGAAGCCGGCATATGCCACCGCTTCAAAGAAGGCCTTTGTTATGAACCGTGTGGGTGATATGGGATTGTCATTTGCCATCATGATCGCCTTTGCCACAATGGGAACAGTTTCATTTGAGGGTGTAAAGGAAGCAGCAGAGCGTGCTGGAACTCCAGCACTGACAGCCATGGGAATCATGTTGCTCGTTGCAGCCGTTGGTAAATCTGCACAATTCCCGTTGCAAGCTTGGCTGGGCGATGCGATGGCTGGACCGACTCCGGTTTCAGCACTTATCCACGCAGCAACAATGGTTACTGCTGGTGTCTATCTGATTGTTCGTTCAAACTTTGTATTCGATGCCGCTCCAACTGCGCAACTTCTCGTTGTGATTATTGGTGCAATCACTCTTATCTTCGGCGCAATTATTGGTATGGCTAAAGATGACATTAAGAAAGCTCTTGCAGCTTCAACGATGTCTCAGATTGGTTACATGATTTTAGGTGCAGGACTTGGCCCAGTAGGTTATGCATTTGCAATCATGCACCTACTTACTCACGGCTTCTTTAAGGCGAGTATGTTCCTCGGTGCAGGTTCAGTCATGCATGGCATGAACGATGAAGTCAATATGCGCAAATACGGTGCGCTTCGTAAATTTATGCCGATTACATTTATTACCTTTGGTCTTGGCTATTTAGCAATCATCGGAGTTCCGCCATTTGCTGGTTTCTACTCCAAGGATGCGATCATCGCCGAGGCATTTAACTCAGGCGGAGTAAAGGGAGTGCTACTCGGCAGCGTTACTCTTCTTGGCGCAGCAATTACCGCCTTCTATATGACTCGAGTTATGGTCATGACATTTACTAGCAAAGCTCGCTGGGATGATGATGCTCATCCACATGAATCACCAGTTTTGATGTGGTTTCCAATGGTGATCCTCTCAATTGGATCTGTCACTTCTGGTCTTCTTCTCTACCGCGGTGATGCTTTGAAGAATTGGCTCTACCCACTCTTTGATCACGGCGATCATCATGAACTTCATGAGGAGCTACTTCCACATAGCGTTGTCACGATTTTGGCAGTCAGCATGGTGGTAATCGGTGTCACCGTGGCGCTCTTGAAGTATCAATTTAAGGATGTTGCAGCAGTTGCACCAACAGATGTTTCTTGGGCTACTCGATTCGCTCGTAATGATCTGGGACAGGATGCCTTTAACGAGGCAGTCTTTATGCGCCCAGGGCAAGCACTCACTCGTGGTCTAGTTACAGTTGATGAAGTAGTTATCGATGGCGCAGTACATGGAGTTGGTGCAATGGCAGTTGGATCTGGTTCAACTTTACGTCGTACTCAATCTGGATATGTTCGCTCTTATGCGGCGCTGATTCTTGTTGGAGCACTTGCTCTGCTCACAGCGATCTGGGTGGTGACACAATAATGAAACTCACACTCACAATCATCATGCTTCTACCCTTAATCGGTGCTGCAATCATTGCGGCTATGCCTTCAGCAAAGACAAAACTTGTGAAGCAGACTGCCTTGGCAACGACTGTGGTTGTTGCCGTCGCAACAATAGTTAAAGCACTGAGCTTTAATACTGAAAATACTGCACTTCAATTTAGACAGAGCTACTCATGGATCCCATCTTTTGCTATTAACTGGGGGCTGGGCGTAGATGGAATTGCCCTTGTTCTTATTTTGATGTCGGTCGTTCTTGCCCCAATTGTGATTCTGGCTGGCTGGAATGAATCCGAAGGTGGGCGATGGGGAGTTAAGACTTTCTACATTTTGATTTTGGTTCTAGAGACGATGATGATTGGCGTCTTTGCTGCTACTGATCTCTTCCTCTTCTATGTCTTCTTCGAAGCGATGCTTATCCCGGTCTACTTTCTCATCGGTGGTTATGGCAGTGGCGAACGAGCAGCAGCGGCTGTGAAGTTCCTTCTCTATAGCCTTTTCGGTGGCCTCTTGATGCTGGCTTCAATCATCGGTCTCTATGTCATCTCAGGAAATAATGGTGGTCATACATTTGATATCACCGCACTATCTGAGCTTCACACATCGATGAGCAGCACTACGCAGAACATTCTCTTCCTAGGATTCTTCATCGCCTTTGCAATCAAAGCTCCTCTGTGGCCATTCCACACGTGGCTCCCTGATGCGGCAAAGAGTGCCACAGCAGGAACATCTGTTCTTCTTCTGGGCGTGCTCGATAAAGTCGGAACGTACGGAATGATCCGTTTCTGTCTCTCCATCTTTCCTGATGCGACTAAGACATTTACACCTCTGATCATTGTTCTTTCACTCATCTCAATTCTCTACGGTGCATTTTTGGCGATCGGTGCAAAAGATATTAAGCGTCTCATTGCATACACATCGATTTCACACTTCGGCTTCATCACTCTCGGAATTTTTGCGATGACATCGCAAGCTCAGAGCGGTGCAACTCTTTATATGTTTAACCACGCTTTCTCAACAGCTGCGCTCTTCTTAGTAGCTGGCTGGATGGCAACTCGTCGTGGATCTTCAACAATTGCTGATTTCGGTGGTTTGCAACGAATTACACCGATCATGGCATGGAGTTTCTTTATTGCTGGAATGTCGAGCCTGGCGCTGCCGGGACTTTCCAGTTTTGTGAGTGAATTCTTAGTTCTCGTCGGTACGTATACGCGTTATCCGGTTGCAGCGATTATTGCTACCTTCGGAATCGTTCTCGCAGCTCTCTACATCTTGATCCCAGTACAGCGAGCACTCCATGGACCGACAACTCCAGGCAATGAAGATCTCAAAGATTTGAATCTCAGAGAGAAAGTTGCGATCGCTCCCGTAATCGCAATCATTGTTGTTCTCGGCTTCTACCCATCACCGTTGCTCAAGATAATCAATCCTGCAGCAGCACAAGTTGTAAGCCAGATGGGCTATAGCGATCCTGCACCGACAATGAATGGAGGAAAGTAAATGGGTTCATTTACAGCCCCAGTTCTTAACTACGGAATTTTAGCTCCCATCCTGATTGTTCTTGGAGGAGCACTGATTGGTGTTCTTGTGGAGGCTTTTGCTCCACGTAAATCACGCAGCTCATCTCAACTCTTTATTGCAGTCCTGACTCTTTTGCTTGCACTCGTTGCACTCTTTCGTACGCGCGGGGTTTATTCGGCGAAAGCGGCAATGTCATCAATTACATTCGATGGTGCAGGCTTTCTCTTGCAGGGGAGTATTCTTATTATTGCCCTCATCGCAATCTTGCTCCTAGCCGATAGCGACAAATTTGCAGCAGCACCTACAGCTATTCCTGGTTCAGATGAAGAACGCCAAGCGCAAGCAGCAAATATTCGCGTCACCGAAATTTACCCACTCACACTATTTGCAATTGCTGGGATGCTCATCTTCCCAGTTGCTACCGATCTCATTACGCTCTTTGTAGCCCTCGAAGTTCTCTCGTTGCCACTTTATTTGATGGCAGGCCTAGCTCGCCGTCGCCGCTTGGCATCACAAGAGGCAGCGCTGAAGTACTTCCTCCTCGGCGCATTTGCTTCGGCCTTCTTCCTCTTTGGAGTTGCCTACCTATACGGATATTCAGATTCAATTACCTTTGCAGGAATTGCTTCGGCGATTACTGGAGGAACTGCAAATGATGTCTTCCTTCTTATTGGAATTTCATTTGTCAGCGTTGGCCTTCTCTTTAAGGTAGGCGCAGTTCCATTCCACTCATGGACACCTGATGTATACCAAGGCTCACCTACTGCGGTAACTGCATTTATGGCAGCAGCCACAAAGGTTGCAGCATTTGGTGCAATGTTACGTATTTTCTATGTGGCCTTTGCTGGCGATGTCTGGCAGTGGCGTCCGATGCTCACAGCAATTGCGCTGATCACTATGGTCTTTGGCTCACTCGTTGCAATTGCACAGCGTGATGTAAAACGAATGCTTGCCTACTCTTCAATTGCACATGCGGGCTTCTTGCTCTCTGGTGTGATTGCCCTCAACAAGTCTGGTCTTGATGCCTCAATCTTCTATCTCTTTGCATACGGTGTTGCCACAGTCGGAGCATTTGCGATCGTCTCTCTCGTCACTGATTCATCAGGTGAAGTAACAGACCTCAATCGTTGGGCAGGACTTGGAAAGAGATCTCCTTGGATTGCATCGTCATTTGCCTTCCTTCTCTTAGCTTTTGCTGGAATTCCACTTACCAGCGGATTTGTAGGGAAATTCTCAATCTTCTCTGCAGCCTACGAGAGTGGAAATACAGCAATTCTCATTACTGGCGTGCTTTCATCTGCAATCGCAGCATTTTTCTACATTCGCGTTGTAGTCCTTATGTTCTTCAAGGATTCAGTCGATGACGGAACAAGTATTGTGATCCCATCTATTTATACACGCATCACAATTATCGCCTCGCTTGCAATCACGGTGGCACTTGGAGTATTTCCAGCACCTCTTCTTGATTACATTGCCCAGACCGCCTCATTCCTTCGCTGATGCCTTCATTTGGCATTCCCGATCTCTCGCCGGCACTCGAGGCAGATCTTGTCTCGCGCATGGCGCAGGTCGAAGTGCTATTACGTAAGCAGATTGATGGGAAGTACCCACTAGTTGTTGAGACTTCACGCCACCTCGTTGAGGCAGGCGGAAAGCGTTTACGTCCCTTATTAACTTTGATTACATCTCACTTTGGGAATCCAGCAGCTTCAGGAATCATCGAAGCAGCTGTCGTCTGTGAACTTACACATGTTGCAACTCTCTATCACGATGATGTGATGGATGAGGCTCCGCTTCGTCGCGGAGTTGCTAGCGCCAATGACCGTTGGGGAAACACTGTTGCAATTCTTACTGGAGATTATCTCTTTGCTCGTACCTCAGACATGTTGGCCGATCTTGGCCCTGCAGCTGTGCATCTACAAGCACAAACATTTGAACGCCTTGTTATTGGACAGATTATGGAGACACAAGGACCTGCTCAAGGCGAGGATCCACTTGCACATTATCTTAAGGTCGTCGGCGACAAGACTGGTTCTTTGATTGCGGCAAGTGCGCAATTTGGTGCGATGCTGGCAGGTGCTCCACGCGAACACATTGACGCACTTACAGTCTTTGGAGAAAAGATTGGCGTGACATTCCAGTTGGCCGATGATGTTATCGATATTGCAAGCGAGTCTGCAGAATCTGGAAAAACTCCAGGCACTGACCTTAAAGAAGGTGTACCGACACTTGTGACACTCAATGTCATGAAATCTACCCGCGCCGAAGATAGTGAACTTAAGCAGTTACTTTCAGCTCCGATTACAGAGCAAGAGACCGTAAATCAAGTTCTCAAAGCGCTACGGAAGCATCCAGCCCTTGAACAATCTCGCGAGCAGCTCTTAGCAATTGCAAAAGAAGCACGAACGCTACTGGGCCCACTTCCTATCAATGATGCAACAGGTGCGCTCTTCTCGCTATGCGATGCTGTGATCGACCGTTCTGCTTGATCTAATTAGATCTAATGCAAGGCTCATCAGAGCAACCCAAATAATTAGAAAACCTGCCCATCTCGCTGCAGGCATATCTTCGTGGTAATACCAGACACCAATACAGAACTGAATTGTCGGTGTGATGTATTGCAAGAGGCCGACAAGTGTCAATGGAAGTCGATTGGTAGAACCATTAAATAAGAGAAGAGGAATGGCCGTAACTGCGCCTCCGCCGATTAATAAAAGAGTCAGTGCGAGTGAATGAGAAAATTGACCTTCTCCCCGGTTACCTAGCCAGATGAGATATCCGAGGTAGAAACCACTGGAGAGAAGAGTTTCTATGGAGAGCCCTTCGAGTGCGCCTAAACCAAGTTGTTTCTTCACTAATCCGTAGCTTCCCCACGATAGAGCTAAGCCGAGTGCGATCCAAGGAAGGCGACCGTAATCGATGGTGAGAACTGCGACGCCGATTGATGCAATACCGACTGCCGACCACTGCAATGGGCGCATTTTTTCTTTCAAGACGATTACGCCTGTGGCGATGACAACGAGTGGATTAATAAAGTAACCCAGAGATGCTTCAATCACATGACCGGTATTGGCGGCATAAATGTAGATGATCCAATTTATTGAGATTAGAATCGAACCAAGAAAGAGTCCGGCAACAATTTTAGGTCGCTTAAGAAGTGCAAGAGTTGATTTCAGTGTTTTTGTGAGAGCGAGAATGATGAAACAGAAGACCAAAGTCCAGACTGCACGGTGAGAGACAATCTCTAGAGGATTCGCTGGCTTAAGTAGTGGCCAATAGATAGGAAAGAGCCCCCAGAGTGTGTAGGCGCTGACTCCAAAGAGTAGGCCAAGGCTTCGAACCTTCGCCTTATCTTCAACCATTGTTATCTAAAGTTCACGAACTGAACTGCGAAATCCCATTTTCCATCTTTAATCATGGCAATTGCATCTTGAAGATCATCACGGCTTTTACTTGTGACGCGTAATTCATCGCCCTGGATCTGACTCTTGACTGACTTTGGACCTTCATCACGCAAGAATTTTGCGATCTTCTTTGCATTTTCTGTTGAGATTCCCTCTTTGAGAGGACAAGAGATCTTATAAATCTTTCCAGATAGTTGTGGCTCGCTTGGATCAATATGCTTGAGTGAAACTCCACGCTTAATTAATTTATCTTTAACAACATCTAGTGTTGCCTTTGCGCGCTCTTCTGTATCAGCTTCGATATTAATCTTTTCTCCGACTAACTCAATTTTTGCTCCAGTGTTTTTGAAGTCGAATCGAGTATCAATTTCACGAATTGCCTGATTGATTGCGTTATCGAGCTCCATACGATCTATCTTGGAAACTACGTCGAAACTGGAATCTGCCACAGGAAGCTCCTCTGCTTTCTTGCTATCGGACTAAGGAATTCTCTTCTAGAATTGCCTGCGCCTGCGCTGGTGTTGGATATGAAGATTGAGTGCCAAGTCTAGTGACACTATCGGAGGCACAGGCGCATCCCAATGCGATGGCCCGCTCTTCGGCTAGACCCAATGCTAAGCCGACGGCAAAAGCGCCCACAAAAGCATCTCCTGCGCCAGTTGTATCGATAGCTGTGACCTTTGGAGCGCTCACTCGATGAACTTTTCCATCCTGGGTTGTAAATGCAGCACCCTTGTCGCCAAGTGTTACTGCGAATCTCGTCTTCAAAGTCGCAGAGAGTTCAAGAATAACTTGATCACTTGTTGGTTCTAAACCTTGCGGATGCATTCCTGCAAATTCACTTTCATTCGGAATAATCCAATCGCACTCTGCAATTAATTCTTCTGAGATGGGTGCAAATGGAGCGGGATTAAGAATCGTAATTGCGCCAAATTTATGGGCAGTTTTGAACGCTTCAAGCGTTACTGCTTGTGGAATTTCAAGTTGGCCTATAACGATTTGATAACCTTTTAAAGTCTCAAGCGCAGATTTAGCCTGTGCAGGAGTCATCGAATTATTGGCTCCTGGCACGCAGATAATTCGGTTTGTGCCATCAGGTTCTACCCAAATTGGTGCAACTCCACTGGCGCCGGGTGCACGTGCGACAAATGTGATGTCGATCCCTTGCTCTTGGAAATTTGAAAGAGTAGTCTCTCCAAATACATCGTCACCAACAGTGTTTACCATCGAGACTTTTGCATTTAAACGTCTTGCCATCACTGCTTGGTTTGCACCCTTCCCACCAAAACCAAGTGCGAATGAATCACCAATAACTGTTTCGCCTGCATGTGGAACTTTCTTAACGTAAGCAACCATGTCAATCATTGTGCTTCCAACAACTACAACATGCGGTTGCGCTGACATTAAAGCTCCTTACGACACGAATAAATAAAGGCTAAACTCTCTGGACGGAATGTACTCCACAAGATAGGTTATCTGCAATCGTTCTCAGTAACGATATCCAGAGAGAAAAGAGGGACGGCGTTGTCTACTGTAACAATCACTGACGTTGCAAAGCGCGTCGGTGTCTCGGTAGCAACAATTTCTCGTTATCTCAGCGGCTTTACTGTTCGCAATCAAGAACAAATCCGCGAGGCAATTATTGAATTGAATTATCGCCCTAGCGCAGCGGCGAGAAACCTAAAATCAGGGCGCACCGGAATAATCGCCATCGTTGTTCCAGACATTACAAACCCATTCTTTGCCTCGATTGTTGAAGGCGCTGAGAGCGCAGTTGGCGAAGATCGAATGATTCTCCTTGTAAACACCGGCGATTCTCGTGAGCGTGAAGAGAAAGCGCTGAGCCAACTCTTTGGTCGAGTCGACGGGGTGATCATGGCTCCACTGACTGAAGACGAGCAAGGTCCTTCATTTTTTAGTCAATTCGGTTTGCCAATTGTCTTTGTAGATCGAGTAACTAAAGATGGTGAAAAATTTAGCTCCGTCCTTACCGATAATGCCAAAGGTGCTCAGATTGCAACTGAATATCTGATCAGTCATGGCCATCGAAAGATTGCAATGATCGGTGGGCCCTGCAGCACTACCCCCGGCAAGAAGCGTGCAGATGGATATCGAGCCGCGCTCAAAAAGAGTGAGATCACATTGTTGAACGAGTATTTCATCGAGTCCGATTTCTCTGAAGCTGGTGGATACGATGCCATGTGCCAATTATTAGAAATTGATGCCCCGCCCACTGCAGTATTTGTTGCAAATAACCTCATGACAATTGGAGCCTTGCACGCACTCCGTGATCGAGGCGTGAGTATTCCAAGTGAAATCTCAATCATCGGCTTTGACGATCTTGAGTTTGCAGAGCTAATTAATCCGCCACTTACAGTCATCGCTCGAGATGCGCGCCTTCAAGGGTCGCATGCGATGGATCTCATGATTAAGCATCTCAATCACGGGGGAGCAACCCCACCAGAGCATTCAATGGTCGATGTACAACTTGTTGAGAGAGGGTCGTGTGCGCTTCCTCGTGAAACGCAAAAGATCCGCTCCAACAAGATAGACCATTGAGTAAACGAGGGATCACTCAAATAAACAAAAGGGGAAATAAAGAATGCAGAACAAAACTCTCCGCAAGCTAGGTGCAGCAACAGTTTCAGCTGCTCTTATGCTTACAGGAATTATCGCTGCAGCTCCAGCTCAGGCAGCGACGAAGACAATTGGTATCGCTTATAGCTTGGGTGGGCGCGACGTGCCAGGCTTTAACCAGCTTGCATACATCGGCGTAAAGCCACTTCTCGATAAGAACAAGTCACTCAAGCTCATTGAGTCACAAGATAACCCAACAGCAACTGATGATCAGCGCGCAGAGCGTCTTCGTCTGATGGCAAAAAAGGGTGCAAACCCAATTGTTGTAGTTGGCTTCACATACGCAGCAGCTCTCGGCAAGGTCGCTAAGGAATTCCCAAAGACTCAGTGGGGAATTGTCGATGACTCATCTGTAACCGCACCAAACGTTCAGAGCATTGTCTTTAAAGAAGAAGAAGGCTCATACCTCGTAGGTGTGGCAGCTGCTTTGAAGAGCAAGACAGGCAACGTTGGATTTATCGGTGGAGTTAATACTCCTCTTATCGCTAAGTTCGAAGCTGGCTTCATTGCAGGCGCTCAGGCTGTAAATGCAAAGATCAAGGTTCAGTCAACCTACATCAGCAACTTCCCAGACTTCTCAGGATTTAACGATCCTGCAAAGGGATACGAAGCTGCTAAGGGTATGTACGAGAACGGCGCAGATGTTGTTTACGCAGCAGCTGGTGGAACCGGATCAGGATTGCACAAGGCTGCATCTGAACTCGGAAAGTGGTCAATCGGCGTAGATGCTGACGAAGCAACTTACCCAGCACACTCTGCATACAAGAAGACAATCCTTACATCAATGCTTAAGCGTGTTGATCTTGGTACCCGTGCTTTCGTTGCCGATGCTGTTGCAGGCAAGAAGACAGCTGGAGTCAAGGTTTGGGGCGCTAAGCAAGGTGGAGTTGGTTATACAACTACAGGTGGTTACGTCAAGGGCCTCACTGTAAAGATTGATGCATTCCAGAAGCTGATTACATCTGGAGCAGTTGTAGTTCCAACAGATCCAAAGGCATAAGTAAAAGAGTCAATTAAGTAATGTGAAGTGCGCCGCTAAAATGGCGGCGCACTTCACACTTAAATTAGAGAGAGAAGCTAAGCGTGGGAAATATCCTCGAAGTAGCAGGAGTAGAAAAGAAATATCCCGGTGTAGTTGCAAACCGTGATGTCTCACTTCTTGTACGCGAAGGCTCAATCCACGCCATCATCGGTGAAAACGGTGCCGGAAAGTCAACGCTCATGAAGACTCTCTACGGCTTGATTCGCCCGGATGCAGGATCGATTAAAGTTTTTGGCAAGGAAGTTTCACTCAAATCCCCACAAGATGCGATCGCACTTGGAATTGGCATGGTTCACCAGCATTTCAAGTTAGCTGATAACGCAACAGTTTTAGAGAACGTTATTTTAGGCGGAGAACCATCTCGCTTTGGTTTTGTTATCAAATACGATGAAGCTAGAAAGAAATTGCTGGAAATCGCTAAGACCTACCACTTGGATATTGACCCCGATGAGTCAGTTGCAAATTTGGGTGTTGGAGAGCGTCAACGAGTAGAGATTGCAAAGGTACTTTTCCGAGGGGCAAAGATCCTTATTCTTGATGAACCCACAGCAGTGTTAGTACCTCAAGAAGTAACTGAGTTATTTGAAAATTTAAGGGAACTAGTAGATAAGGGGCTCACAGTCCTCTTTATCTCACATAAATTAGATGAAGTCCTTTCTATTGCAGATGACATCACGATCATGCGCCAAGGAACAACAGTTGCAACCAAGAAGCCGGCAGATACCAATAAGAAAGAACTTGCCGAGCTCATGGTCGGCGGCGAACTTCCAAAGCCAATTGCAGGAGTTCAAAACATCAGCGAGAAGAGCATTCTCTCCATCAAAGATGCTTTCTATTCTCGCCACGATGGGCGGGAAATTCTTCATAATCTCAACCTTGATCTGCATGGTGGAGAAATTCTTGGTCTAGCCGGAGTTGAAGGTAATGGACAGAGCGAACTCATTGAGTTGATTATGGGTCTGCTTCCGGCGACATCTGGAAGCGTTGAAGTCCTCGGACTTGATGCATCAACTGCTCATACAAAAGAGATTCGCAATGCCGGCGTTGCCTATATTCCACAAGATCGTCAACGTGATGGATTGCTTATGTCAGCTCCATTGTGGGAGAACAGAATTCTTGGTCATCAATTTGCAATGCCGATGGCTAAAGGTATGTGGGTCAATAAAGCGGCCGCCGCTGAAGATTCCAAACGTGTAGTTGAAGAATTTGATGTGCGCACCCCTGGTGTGAATGTGTTAGCAAGTGCGCTTTCGGGTGGAAACCAACAAAAATTTATTGTCGGTCGCGAGTTAAGCGGAGATCCTAAATTGATTGTCGCAGCCCAGCCAACAAGAGGCGTTGATGTGGGTGCACAGGCAATTATCTGGGATCACTTGATGAAGGCGCGTTCAGCTGGTGCCGGAGTGCTTCTCATCTCTGCAGATCTTGAAGAGCTCTTCTCTCTCTCAGATAGAATCGCAGTTATTTACAGTGGAACCATCGTTTCAATTCTCAATCCACTTAAAACCACGCCGGAAGATCTCGGTCTAGCAATGACTGGAGCAAAGAGCGCATGAAAAAAGATCGTATTTTTTGGGGGACAGTAGCTCCACTTGCTGCTGTGGTGAGCTCGCTGTTTTTGGTTTCAATAATCCTGATTCTGCGCGGTGCTAACCCGATCACCATTTTCCAAGTGATGATTTCTTACGGCTTTGAACCTCGCAACTTAGTCTCGGAACTTAATCAGACAGTTTCCTACTATCTTGCGGGAGTTGCAGCGGCCATCGGATTTAAGATGCTGCTCTTTAACATTGGTATCGATGGCCAGTACCGCATGGGAGCATTTTTTGGCGCAGTAGTTGGCGCTGCCGTAAGTCTTCCACCAGTTCTGCACGTTCTGCTCATTGTTATCACTGCGATGCTTGCGGGCGGTTTGTGGGCAGCTATTGCTGGGTATCTCAAAGTTCGAAGAGGTGTCTCTGAAGTTATCAGCAATATCATGCTCAACTTTATTGCAGCAGCGATTATTGCCTTTTTATTGGGCGAAGATTTGCTCGGAATTCTTCCTGAAGGATCTCAGAACGTACAGACTAGGCCGATCCCATTAAGCGGTCAGATGCCAACCTTTAAACTCTTTGATGGCGAGATTTACTCATTTATCTTTGTCGCGATCTTTGTTGGTATTGCCTATTGGATCATGCTTAACAAGACTGTCTTTGGCTTTAACTTAAGAGCGACTGGCTTATCTTTCCGCGCCGCGCGATCAAGTGGAGTAAATGCACCAGGAATGATCTTTATTACAACAGTTCTCTCTGGTGCAATCGCAGGTTTGGTTGGACTCGGAACTCTGCTCTCGGATACTCATTCATATAGCATGGCATTTCCTTCGGGATTTGCCTTCACCGGGCTATCACTAGCGCTACTGGGAAGAAATCATCCGGTCGGAATCTTCTTTGCAGCATTCCTCTGGTCTTTCTTGGAACGTGCAGCACCAGTGCTGGAGTACGAAGGAGTGCCGCCAGAAATCGTAATCGTTATGCAGGGAACAATCGTTCTCGCAATTGTCGTGGCCTATGAAGTTGTCGCTCGAATCAATCTTCGCCAACAGCAACGAGCTGTCGGCAAGGCGAACGTTGAACTTGTAAAGGAGTCCAAGTAATGGCTACCGATACTAAGAAAGAAATTAAGGCGCCTAGTAAGGTGAAATCACTTTTCAAATCTCCAGCGCGAATTACGCTAATGGTTGCTGGACTCTTCTTTATCTTGGCACTTGTCGAAAGTTTGACAGGCGCGACAGATATCTCTTCACCTGGTACATCCGGTGCAACCCTTCGCTTTGCGATTCCACTTCTAATGGCTGGCCTTGGTGGACTTTGGGCAGAACGCGCTGGTGTCATCAACATCGGTCTTGAAGGAATGATGATCGTTGGAACATGGACAGCCGCTTGGTTTGGCTATCTTCATGGTCCGCTGATGGGCTTTGTTGCAGCTGCAATCTTTGGTTTAGCATCTGGATTCTTTCATGCAATCCTTACCGTCAAGATTGGTATCGATCAGGCGGTATCTGGACTTGCGATCAACCTCATTGCAGCAGGTGGAGCTAGATATCTCTCAGGTGTCTTCTTCCCGCCAGTAGGAGGCGACAGAACAGTTTCACCTCCAGTTGATTCTTTCCCTACCTTTACTATTCCGGTTATTGCACCGATTCTCGAAAAAATTGATGCGCAGAACATTTTCTTCATCTCAAATCTTGCTGGAGTTCTCCACGGTCTCACAAAAGATGTATCGCTGGTAACCATTGCGCTACTGTTATTGGTTCCACTGACCTCGTGGATTCTCTGGCGTTCCAAGTTTGGTCTACGCATGCGCTTCTCTGGTGAAAATCCAATGGCGGCAGAATCACTTGGCATTAACGTGTATCGCATTCGATATATCGCAATCTCGGTCTCTGGAATGCTCGCTTCCCTTGGTGGCGCATATTTGGCACTCGTTGCCTCATCTGTGTACCGCGAAGGACAGACTGCAGGCCGAGGCTTCATCGGGTTAGCAACCGTCATCTTTGGTAACTGGAAACCGGGCGGAGTTTTTGCTGGCTCAATTCTCTTTGGATTTACAGATGCACTTCGCGTGCGCCAGAGTGAATCAGTGATGTCACTAATTATGGTTGCAGGAATCGTGGCGCTAGTCCTCTCTATCTTCTACTCGATTAATCGTCGATGGAAGCCAGGACTTATCTCAGGATCACTCGCACTTGTAGCTTGGTGGATTCATCAGCGCGTAGATGTAATTCCACAAGAGTTCGTCACTGTCTTCCCTAACTTTGCAACGCTGATCGTTCTTACCTTCTTGGCGCAGCGATTAACGCCGCCTGCCATGGCCGGTATGCCGTATCGCCGCGGCTCGGAATAGTGACCATATAACGATGACAATTAATTGGAATTCACCAGTCTTGGCGAGCCTGCAACCGGTCGTAGATGGAGCAAAGCTCGTGCATATCAATCACGAGAAGATTGCAGAAGTAGCGAATTGGATGGCATACGAAGAGTTTGCCAAGCCAGATGGGTCGATGCTCTTTGACTTTGGTAACGATCCTGATGTTTTGATGGATTTCACCTTGGTTGTAAACACGATGAACTTCGCCTTCACAGATTTTTCTACCGGTGTGAAATTTGAAACCGATTACATGGGTAAGCGCTGGTGTGATTCTGAAGCGATGCTGGCCTGTCTACATCGCGCCATCAACGCGGGAATCCCATTCTTTAGTGGTGAGTATCTCGCGAAGCTCACACGGAAAGATCTGGAATCAGTATTTGCAGGAACGATCGAGATGCCGATGCTCGATGAGCGAGTGGTGCTCTTTAACGAGGTAGGTCGCGTCTTGGTCGAGAAGTATCAGGGTCGTTACTCAAACTTCGTGCGCTCCTGCGCACCTCGTCTCTATGCCAATGGCGACGGACTGCTTGAGCGCTTAACTACAGAGTTTCCACGTTTTCGTGATGTCAGTATGTATCGCGGCTCAGAGGTTCACATCTATAAATTAGCTCAACTTGGTATTTGGGGAATGCATCTTGCACTCTCTCCACGTGGAGCCTGGAGGTTAGAAGATGCGGATAATCTCACCGCATTTGCTGATTACATTGTTCCGGTTGGTCTGCGCGTGATGAACATATTTGAATATGCACCTGAACTTGAAAAGCAGATTAATAGCCTGGTTGAGGTGAAGCGCGATAGCGAAGCTGAAGTTGAACTACGCGCCAGTTCTATCTACGTCATCGCCAAACTCACTGAAGAGATCAACAAACGTCGCCCTGGAATGGATCCGCTATTGCAACCTCAGGTTGATTTCCGTTTCTGGAAGACCTATCACGCAACACACTGGCCACACCACCTAACAAAGACTGTGATGTACTAACAATGAAGATCTACTTTGCCGGCCCACTCTTCACACCGTATGAGCGTACCTATATCGATCAGTGTGCCAAGCGCATGCGCGATGCTGGGATGGAAGTATTTGTTCCACATGAGATTGCGTTGCCAGATCCGGTAACTCCTAAGTTCATCTTTGAGACAGATGCTCGTGAGGTGCTCGGTGCCAACGTTGTTTTGGCTCTCCTTGATGGTCCTATGGTCGATGACGGAACAGCAAATGAGATTGGAATATTCTGGGCAGAGATGCGCCACGATAAGAGCAAAAAAGGGATGATCGGTTTGGTTACAGATACACGAGTTATCCGAGACCGAAACATGATTGATGGTAAAGGCATTAACTTGTTCGTACGTGGTTGCGTGGAAGATGCTGGTCATGTAGTTGATAGTTTTGATAAAGCGTTTGATATTCTGCTCAAGTGGCAGCAAGAAATAGACTCCTAATTTTCTAGTCTATTTTTAAACAAGAGAAATAAAGAGAAACTGAGGACGTCTTGGCTGGCTCTTACGCGTCAATAATGCACAAGCCCCTTGCTTTATCGACACTTGGATTTGGTTCACTTGGCCGAATTCCGATGGCGATGAATACTGTGGCGATTGTATTTCTGGTCTCGGATGTCCGAGATTCTTTTGCCTTGGCTGGACTGACTTCGGCTTTCTACACCATGTCGGGAGCGATTCTTAGTCCGCGCATCGGAAAACTAGCTGATCAATTTGGTACTCGTTCTGTTTTACTACCAGTTACCGCAATTAATGCAGTGGCAACCTTGGGCCTTCTCTACTTTATTGATCACTCCACGATTGGGCTTTTGTTGCTCGCCGCGGTCTGCGGTGCAACATTTCCGAATTTTGGTAGCTACACACGAACCCGCTGGAGTAGATCACTTAATGATCAAAAAGAACTTAGCTCTGCGCTCTCGCTGGAATCAGTCTTTGATGAGACTGCTTTTGTTGTGGGACCTGCCTTTGCTGGATTTCTACTTTCACTTTATGGATCGCACTCCCCGCTATTGGCGGGAATCGTTTTTCTTGTAATCGGAGGAGTTGGACTTGCCCTCACCAGTACAGATCACGGTGGTTTTGAACGAGTACACGATGACCACACTCGCGGAATCTTGGCGATTCCCTATGTTAAATCACTTCTGCTCTCACTTATCGCACTCGGGCTCCTCTTTGGTTCAAATTTCGTTGTCATCATCGCAGTTGCAAAAGAAGCTGGACGAGTAAGTGAGGGTGGACTTTGGGTTGGTTTGTACCCAATCGGAAGCACGATCTCTGGACTTATATATGGATTTATCCATTGGAAAATCTCTAGCTCAATCAGATATACAGTCTCGTTAGCTGTGATGACCGTATGCACTTCAGGCATTCTCTTCTTTCAGGATCTGGATACGATTATTTTCTGGATCATCATCTCGGGTGTTGCAATTGGTCCAGCGCTCATCTCTGCCAATGCTTATATGAAAGAGCTAGTACCGCTAAGCCGGCTCAATGAAGCCTTTGCCTTCGTCAGCGCAGCACTTTCAATCGGTATTACGATTGGAAGCACATCGGCTGGCTTGATTGTCGAAAAGTTTGATGGGTGGACCGGCTTTTATTTCATGACAGCAGCGACTGCTCTTGCGACACTTATCTCCTGCTTTGGGTGGGGATTCCACAAAAGTGATGTCGTGGAGGAGCAAGCATGAAAGTGATTCTTGATACCGATCCTGGCATCGATGATGCTCTCGCATTTATCTTGCTCAAAGCTATGCCCGAGGTTTCGCTTCAAGCAATCACAGTCACTCATGGCAATACAACTGTTGAAAAATGTGCGACGAATGCACTCAAGCTCGTCGAACTCCTAGGAATGACTGACATCCCTGTAGCGATGGGTGCAACCGAGCCACTCGTAAATACACTTTCAGTTGCAGAAGAGACCCACGGAGATACCGGTTTGGGACATGCGGTTCTGCCAAATCCAACAACCACAATTGTTGAAAGCAACGCAGCAAATCTCATCATCGATATCGTCAATGCAAATCCGGGTGAAATCACAATTCTTTGCATTGGCCCTGTTACTAACCTGGCTTTAGCTATTCTTAAAGATCCATCACTACGCAAGAAGATCAAGAACGTGGTGTCGATGGCAGGAACAATTCACTATCCAGGTAATGCCACTCCTTCATCTGAGTACAACGTCTTCTGTGATCCAGAGAGCTTCGATATTCTCTTGCGTTCCGGGATAGATCTGACGATTGTGCCTCTCGATGTTACTTATCAATGCCTCTTCACTAAGACCCATATTGAGCAATTAGCAGGGGCCCGCGAGGATGTTCGTAACTTTATTGAGCGTTCAACCGCCTTCTATATGGAATTTCACGCCGAGTATCAAGGTATTGAAGGTTGCGCGATCAATGATCCTTTAGCTGCAGCGATCTTGGTAAGACCAGACCTTGTAAAGATACGTGACTATTACGTCGATATCGAGTTACATGGCGAGTTCACCACTGCAAAGATTTCGGCAGATCACTTCAACGCCTCAGGAAAAGCACCGAACGCAAAGGTGGCGATGGAAGTTGATGTGAAAGCGTTTATGGACTTCTTTATCGAAAGGGTCAAGACCTTATGAGCCAACTACAGCACCATATTCATCTCAAAGAGGGCGATGTCGGTGAGTACGTTTTGATGCCAGGAGATCCAGGCCGTGCCGAAGTGATTGCACGTCATTTTGATAACGCCGTACATGTTGCAACCAACCGTGAATATGTCACCTATACCGGCTTTCTCGATGGCGTAAAAGTTTCGGTGACTTCCACCGGTATCGGTTGCCCATCATCTGCAATTGCGATGGAAGAATTAGTACGCGTAGGAGCAAAGACATTCATTCGCGTCGGAACATCAGGTTCGATACAGCCAGGAACTCAATCTGGCGAGTTAGCGATCGTCACCGGCGCGATTCGTGATGAAGGAACATCCCTTCACTACATGCCGGCAGAATTTCCAGCAGTTGCACACTACGAAGTTGTGCAGGCTCTTCGAAAGGCTGCGACCGATAAGGGTTTAACGCACCGCGTAGGTATCTCACAGTCGAAGGATTCTTTCTACGGTGAAGTTGAACCTGAACACTCTGGTGTTACGCAACGCCTGCTTGATCGATGGAAAGCCTGGGAGATAGGCGGAGCGATCTGTTCTGAGATGGAAGCTTCGACGCTATTTATCGTTGCCTCTATGCTTCGAGTGCGTGCAGGTGGAATCATGGTGATGCATGGCGAAGGCGAACTTGGTTCACTCGAACCACTGATTGAAACTGCAGTTTTGGCAGTACGTGAACTAATCAAGGGAGATCAAAATGCTCAACGATGAAAAGCAATATCACATTCAATTAAAAAAAGGTGATGTCGGAAAGTATGTTCTCTTACCTGGAGACCCAGGACGTTGTGAGCCGATTGCTGCCCTCTTTGATAACCCAGTTCATGTAGCAAGCAATCGTGAATACACCACATACACCGGAACACTTGATGGAGTTAAGGTCTCTGTCACATCGACTGGGATTGGCTGTCCTTCTGCTGCAATTGCGCTAGAAGAATTAGTACGAGTGGGTGCAGATACATTTATTCGCGTTGGCACTTCAGGGCATATCCAGCCAGATAGCGTCTCCGGTGAACTCGCAATCATCTCTGCCGCAATTCGCGATGAAGGAACCTCGAAGCATTACATGCCGATTGAATTCCCAGCAGTTGCTGATATTGATTTAGTTATGGCACTCAAGAGAGCTGCTGAGAAAAATGGTGCGCGCTATCGCATTGGAATTACCCAGTCGAAGGATTCTTTCTACGGACAACATGAGCCTGAGCGCATGGGCGTTGCAGCAGATCTTCTCAATCGCTGGAAGGCGTGGGAGATCGGCGGGGCTATCTGTTCTGAGATGGAGGCATCGGCACTCTTTGTGATTGCCTCAATGCTTCGAGTCCGCGCAGGTGGCGTCATGATGGTGCACGCGAAAGAACCAATGCCACCGCTGGATATCTTGCTCAACACATCTATCGATGCGTTACGCGAAATCATTGCCTTCGATAAGGCTAATGGCCGCGCAGTAAATTAAGCCTTGCCGGCTTTCTCTACTGCATCAAGCATCATCGACCAGAACTTATCGAAATCAAGTTCTAGAGCAACATCAACATTTGCTGTTAATCCACTGCGATTGTAGATATCTACAACGGTTGCACCGCGAGTAAATTTTCCATTGAGTTCGATTTCCACATTAGATCTACGAGTTTTTACAACGGTACGGTCGATTAGAAGCGCAACAGCCACGGGATCGTGCAGTGGTGGATCTGGCATCTCAAAAACATCGTTATAGGTTGAAGCAAAGAACTTAAGTAATCCAATGACAGTCTTAGAGAGATCAGTTCCCATCGCTTCAAGCTTGGCGAAAATCGGCTTAGTCACAAGAGCTTGATGTGTGACATCAAGGCCACACATAGTCAGTGGGATTCCTGATTTCATGACGACATCAGCTGCCTCTGGGTCCATCCAGATATTGAATTCTGCATATGGGGTGCGGTTTCCGCGTGATGCGCTTCCGCCCATAAAGACAATCTCTGCAACATTGCTGCGCAGATTTGGATAGAGCTTAAGAAAGAGCGCGATGTTTGTGAGCGGACCAGTTGCAACAAGAGTTACTTTTTCGGGATGCTCGCGCACTACCTTTGCGATCAGATCCACACCCGACATCTTCTCTAGCTCGAATGCAGGTGGAGGAAGTGGTGCACCATCGAGTGCGGTCTCGCCATGAATATCTGTTGCTGCTTCGATATATCCAAGAATCGCATTGCCAGCACCTTCAGCAACCGGAACGCTGATCTTTGCTAGTGCACAGATCGAGAGTGCATTGGCAGTGACCTTTGCAATAATTCCATTACCCGAAACCGTTGTGATTGCTAAGAGATTAATTGCTGGGTTGTAGGCAGCTAAAATCATGGCAAGTGCATCATCGTGACCTGGATCGCAGTCGAGAACTATCGGAGTTGGCTTCATAACGGTGAGTTTAACGAAAAAGGGACTTCTCAGTAAGAGGCTACGCGGTTAAGATATGCAGATGGTCACAACCGCCGGAGCTCTCACAGATGGCTCGCTCTCTTCGATCAAGGGATTTCTGAAAACACTTTCTCCTGTTGATCAAGTAGGTGCTGATGCGCGCGCAGCGATGCTGGCAACTCGAAGCATAAAGACTGCAAGTAAAAAATGGGCGATCGATATGGCAATTAGCATGATCGATCTAACAACTCTTGAAGGCGCAGATACCGATGGAAAAGTAAAAGCAATTTGCAATAAAGCTATTCGCCCAGACCCAACCGATCCCACAGTTCCACACGTTGGTGCGATCTGTGTCTACAACGACATGGTTACTGTTGCTCGTAAACATTTAGATGAAAGTGGTGGCCACGATATTCCGGTAGCTGCAGTCTCAACAGCTTTCCCATCAGGACGTGCTTCATTGGAAGTCAAAGAGCGCGATACAAAAGATGCGATCGCAAACGGTGCAACAGAGATCGATATGGTCATTGATCGTGGCGCCTTCCTATCGGGAGATCTTGAAAAGGTCTTTAGTGAAATCGTTTACATTAAATCCCTATGCGCAGATAAGGCCCATCTCAAGGTAATTCTTGAGACTGGTGAGCTTGTTACCTATGACAATGTGCGCAAGGCGAGCTTCCTAGCAATGGCAGCAGGGGCGGATTTCATCAAGACAAGTACCGGCAAAGTGGCACCTGCTGCAACGGCACCTGTTGTACTCGTGATGCTTGAGGCAGTCCGTGATTTCTACCAAATGACAGGTGTTCGCATCGGTGTAAAGCCAGCAGGTGGAATCCGAACAACAAAAGATGCGATTAAACAACTTGTACTTGTAAAAGAGACTGCAGGAGATGAATGGCTCAACCCAGGGCTCTTTCGTATCGGAGCAAGTGCTCTACTTAACGATCTCTTGATGCAGAGACAAAAACTAACCTCCGGCCACTATGGCGGGGCAAATTACGTGACGTTGGATTAAGGAAACCACAATGACATTTGAGTACTCCAGTGCACCTGAATCAAAGGCGATCGTCACGATTGATCCTGTCTACAAGCTCTTTATCGGCGGCAAGTTTGTAGCGCCAAAAGCTGGCAAGACTTTTACAACAATTAATCCAGCGACCGAAGAAGTATTGGCAAAGATTGCCTACGCAGAGAAATCAGATGTTGATAAGGCAGTTAAGGCGGCACAAGAAGGTCTTAAAGTCTGGTCGAAGATGGCTCCATCAGAGCGTGGTAAATACCTCTATCGCATTGCTCGCATCATGCAAGAGCGTGCGCGTGAATTTGCCGTCCTTGAAACAATGGATAACGGAAAGCCGATCCGCGAAACACGCGATGTAGACATTCCTTTAGCTGCAGCTCACTTTTTCTATCACGCTGGTTGGGCCGATAAGTTAGAGCACGCAGGTGTTGGCAATAATCCAAAGCCTTATGGTGTTGTTGGCCAAATCATTCCGTGGAACTTCCCACTTTTGATGTTGGCATGGAAAATTGCTCCAGCGCTTGCAACTGGAAACACTGTCGTCCTAAAACCAGCAGAGACAACTCCACTGACAGCACTTCTATTTGCTCAAGTCTGCCAACAAGCAGAACTTCCTGCCGGTGTTGTAAATATTGTTACAGGTGACGGTGCAACAGGTGCTGCAATCGTTAACCATCCGGGAATCAGCAAGATCGCATTTACTGGTTCCACCGATGTTGGAAAGTTGATTGCGCGCTCAGTTGCTGGCACAGGTAAGGGTTTAACCCTTGAACTCGGTGGCAAAGGCGCAAATATTGTCTTTGAAGATGCGCCCCTCGATGAGACTGTTGAAGGAATTATCAACGGCATCTTCTTTAACCAAGGACATGTCTGCTGCGCGGGATCACGTCTTCTCATACAAGAGAACATTCAGGATGAATTTCTTGAAAAACTTAAGCGCCGCATGTCTCAGATTCGCCTCGGTGATCCGCTAGATAAGAACACAGATATTGGTGCCATTAACTCTCGTGAACAGTTAGAGAAAATTACAGAGCTCGCACTCTCAGGCGATACCGAAGGTGCAGAGCGATACTCAGCTGCCTGCACAATTCCTGCCAAGGGATTCTGGTATCCACCAACCTTCTTTACCGGTGTTACTCAAGCTCACCGCATTGCACGTGAAGAAATCTTCGGACCAGTTCTCTCTGTGATTTCATTTAGAACGCCTCAAGAGGCGATTGAAAAAGCTAACAACACACCATTTGGATTGTCAGCAGGTGTATGGACAGATAAGGGATCGCGAATCCTCTGGACTGCAAAGCATCTTCGCGCAGGTGTTATCTGGGCAAATACATTTAATAAGTTTGATCCTGCCAGCCCATTTGGTGGATACAAGGAATCAGGTTGGGGTCGCGAAGGCGGACGCCATGGACTTGCTGCTTACTTGAAGGGAGCAAAGTAATGTCGAACTCAAAGTCACGTCTTGATGTGAAGAAGACCTACAAACTCTTTATCGGTGGCGCATTCCCACGCAGTGAATCTGGCCGCACCTATGAAGTCAAAGATGCCAAAGGTGAATTCGTCGCAAATCCATCTCTTGCTTCCCGTAAAGATCTTCGCGATGCCGTTGTCGCAGCGCGCAGCGCGCACGGCGGCTGGGCAGGAGCGACAGCATTTAATCGCGGGCAGATTCTTTATCGCATCGCAGAGATGATGGAAGGACGTAGCGCACAATTTATTGATGAGATTGTTGCACTTGAAGGTGTAACACCTTCAAGTGCTAAGAAGCAGGTCGAAGAAGCGATCGATCTCTGGGTTTGGTATTCCGGATGGTGTGACAAGATCGGTTCAATTTACGGCTCAACAAATGCTGTTTCGGGCTCGTTCTATAACTTCACAATTCCTGATTCACTCGGCGTAGTAGCAGTCTTTGCACCGGCAAAGCCTTCACTTCTTGGACTCGTACATTCACTTGCACCAGTACTTGCCGGCGGAAATACAGCAATCGTTATCGCTAGCGAAAAGTACCCATTGAGTGCGATCACACTGAGCGAAGTGATCGGAACAAGTGATGTACCTGGGGGAGTAGTCAATATTCTCACCGGATCAGCAGCTGAACTTGCTCCTTGGGCAGCATCTCATATGGATATTGATGGCATCGATGCCACTGGTCTTAGCGCTGCTCAAGAGAAAGAAGTTCGCATTGCAGGAGCAGATAACCTCAAGCGAATTTCAACCTTTAAAGATGGTGCCAGTCCACAGCGCGTTCTCGCATTTATGGAGAATAAGACTGTCTGGCACCCAATCGGGGTTTAGTTTTTAGACTACTTAGAAGAGATTGTCTCTAACCATAGAGAGGTCATCGCTGGGACGTCTACCTTCATCGCTACCTGCACATGAGGCGCTTTAGCGTGAGTAGATTCAGGCTCTTCATCTTTCCATTCGCGGCGATCACAGAGAGTCTGTCCGCGACTTGGTCCAAATGTTGTATCAACAACAATCTTGAAGGTCTCATAGCTAGATAACTCTGGACGAATTGCTGTAGCAACTGCGCCGTAATCACCGAGTGTTACATCATGTCCAACCTGCTTGATGAAGTGCTCAATCAAACGTCCAGCAAAAGTTGTGCAATCGGTACCTTCTGCAATCAGTGCTGCAGCTTGTGCCGCACTGACTCGAGGCTCCATAAAGACATCAAGTCCATACATGGTGATTGGAACGCCGCTACTAAAGACAATCGCTGCAGCTTCTGGATCATGCCAGACGTTAAATTCTGCAGCAGGTGTTGCATTGCCAGATGAAGCAGATCCACCCATCAAGACAATACGCTCAAGCTTTGCCGCGGTCTCTGGATAAGAACGTAAGAAAAGTGCAATATTTGTAAGCGGGGCTAGCGGAACAAGAGTGACGGGACCATCTGCACCTTCGACGAGATCGCGCAGTAGCTCAACAGCTGGGCGTGGATCAAGTGCACGAGTAGATAGAGGTGTTCCTAGATCTCCAAGTCCATCGCTGCCGTGGATATATTCGGCATAACGTGGCTCATCGATAAGTGGACGCGTTGCACCACTTGATACTGGGATATTTCCAGCACCTGCTGCATCTAGAACTTTGAGAGTATTGATGACAACCTGCTTAAGGTTTGTATTTCCATCAACGCAGGTAACGCCCAAAAGATTGATCTCAGGGTGGCGGGCTGCAAATAACAACGCGAATGCATCGTCAATTCCGGTATCAACATCGAGGATTAGGTTCTTCTTCATGGTTTTTTACTTCACCTTCGCCATGACTGATTCATAGCCTCGTAGGGAGAACGTCGGGCGACGAACCGGGGTAGATGTTAACTCAAGAGCTGGAAAACGTTTGAAAAGTTCTGGAAGTGAGATCGACATCTCAAGGCGAGCAAGTGGTGCGCCGAGACAGAAATGAATACCCGCACCAAAGCCAATATGTGGATTTGGATCACGCGTCAGATCCATGCGATCGCTATCTGCAAATACATCTTCATCTCGATTGGCAGAACCCAAGAGCGAGACAATCTTTTGACCTTGCTTGATGGCAACCCCACCGATTTCAGTATCTGCAGTGGCTGTGCGATCAAAGAAGTGCAGGGGAGCGTCAAAGCGTAAAAACTCTTCAACGGCAGTATCAGCGATTGCATCAGGTTGAGTTTGTAGCAACTTCCACTGATCAGGATGGTTAAAGGCTGCAACGATTCCATTACCAAAACCATTAACGCTCGCCTCGTGGCCAGCGTTGAGTAAGAGGATGCAGGTTGCAATGAGTTCCTGAGTGGAAAGCTTCTCACCAGATTCGCTGACTTGGGCAAGTTCTGAGATCAGGTCAGATGTTGGATTCTTTAGCCGCTCCAGCATTAGCCCGTGTACGTAATCAGCAAACTCTTTGGCAGCTTTCTTCGCCTCATCTTTATGGGCTTGTGAAGGGTTCACTTCATACATTTTTACGATTGACTGTGACCATGGGCGAAGTAAGTGCTCATCACTATCGGGAAAGCCCAATAGGGCTGCAATTACTTTAACCGGCAGAGGCTCTGCGTAATCGGCGATGATGTCGAACTCGCCATCCTTTTCTTCAATCGAATCGAGAAGTTGATTGGTTAAGCGTTGGATATCTGGACGGAGTGCCTCAATGCGATGGCGGTTGAATGCCTTAGCTACTAACGAACGTAGACGTGTGTGCTTTGGTGGCTCGCTATCTAAAATCGAATCCGCATGAAGATAGTTGAATTCAAACCACTCTGTCTCAGGCGTCTTTGGTACAAAGATGCGTCCAAGAGACTTATTGCGAAGCACATCATTGGCATCACTATGTTTTGCTGCCAAGAACATCTGTAGATCTTCATGCCAGATCGGCTTACCAAAAGATCGTAGCTCCTTTAGCGCAGGGTAAGGATTTTCGATAAACGCTAAATCTTTAAAATCGATCACTTGGCACCCAGGTCAGCAAATGGTGCCTTGATCTGACTCTTGTAGATATCTTGCTTTTCATCCTCTGAGATAAAGGCACTCAAAATTCCATTTCGAGCAACATCATGTAAGTCATCGATAGTCCAGCTATATCCGCGCGAAATCTCAGTAACCTCACGAATCATTGAGGTCGCACTCATGAGGCGGTTATCTGTATTGATTGTGACGTTAAAGCCAAGCTTCTTCATTACACCAATTTGATGTGTTTCATAAGATGCGGCACCGCCTGTTTGTAGATTAGATGTTGGCGCCATCTCAAGACAGATCTGACGATCAAGGATCTCTTGTGCAAGTGAGCCCAGAACTGCAGTGCCTGAAGAGAAATCAATGTCATCGATCAAGCGAATTCCGTGGCCAATACGTTCGGCGTGACAATCACGCACAGCTAGTTCAATAGATTCAACGCCAAAGGCTTCACCGGCGTGGATCGTAAAGTGAGCGCCATTGCTGCGTAAGTAATCAAATGCCTTAATGTGATCTGTCGGCGGGAAGCCTGCCTCAGGCCCTGCAATATCAAAGCCAACTACTCCGCGACCTTTGTACTTAACAACTTTGGTTGCAACCTCATCGCTGAAGTTGTTTTGACGAAGTGCGCAGAGTAAAACCTCTACACGAATCTCTCGTCCAGCCGCTTTCGCTTCAGACATTCCCTGCTTATGACCTTCCACAGTTGCTTCAATGACTTGGTCAAGAGTTAAACCCTTGCGAGTAAAGAGTTCTGGCGCTCCGCGAACTTCGGCATAGACCACGCCATCTGCGGCTAGATCAAGCACGCATTCACGTGCAACTCTTTCAATCTCTTCTTTCGTTTGCATGACAGAGATCGTGTGTTCAAAAGTCTCTAGGTAGAGCTCGAGCGTTCCTGAACTACATGCGTTGACAAACCAAGTCGCAAGTTCATCTGGGTTATAGCTAGGAAGTTTTGTATATCCGCTTGCCAGCGCATGATCAATCATTGTCTGCGGACGCAAACCGCCATCTAAGTGATCGTGCAGCAGTACTTTTGGGGCGCGCGCAATGACATCGGTACTAAGAAGAAGGGTCATTTACTTGAGATCTTCTGGCCCAAATGCCCAAGGCAACATCGCGCTCATTTTTTCTGGACCATCTGGAGTCATAAAGAGAGCTTCACTTCCACCGTGCTCAAAGATTAATTGGCGACAACGACCACACGGAGCTAAGAAATTACCTGCAGCATCAACACATACGATCGCTACTAGGCGACCTCCGCCTGACATTGTCAGTGCACTCACGAGTGAACACTCTGCACAGAGACCTAATCCATAACTCGCATTTTCAACGTTGGCACCACTAATTAGTCGCCCATCATCGACGAGGGCTGCAACACCCACAGGAAATTTGGAATAAGGGGCATATGCTTTTTTCATTGCATCTTTAGCAAGGTTATGGATTGAATCCCAGTCGATGTTTGCGCTCATTACGTGATTCTACGGCCGATGGCCTTGATTGGGAATTGGTCGGAACCGCGCCTCTTTGTTACGATACGCCAGCACTACACGGCTAGGAAAAGTAATTTTCCTCATGTATTACACATGGCGGGTTGCCCGAGCGGCCAATGGGAGGGGACTGTAAATCCCCCGGCTCTGCCTTCGAAGGTTCAAATCCTTCACCCGCCACCACGCAAGTTGCATGTGAAGCCCTAGCAAGAATTCAGGGCTAATGATTGAATAGTTAATTATGTCGATGATACGGAGCAGGCGTAAATTTCCGAGCCTTCCATATTTTTGGTCTCTGATTGATTGGACTCTTCCATCACTTAATCCATATAAGAGTCAATTGCTGCGCGCGCAATCGGTCAGAGATATCGCCAAAGTCGCACGTAAGCGCACCCCCAAAGTTGTCTTTGATTATGTCGAAGGTGGAGCTGTTGATGAGATGGCTTACTCCAGAAGCCGTGATGCTTACTCAAGAATCGAATTCAATTCACGAGTTTTGCGTGATGTATCTACAGTTGATGCCAGCACAACAATATTAGGAAAGAAAGTTGATCTTCCAATCTGTTTTGCCCCTACTGGATACACCCGGCTGATGTATCACGTGGGCGAACCTGCCGTTGCAAACGTCGCGAGCAAGAAGAATTTGGTTTATGCCCTATCAACCATGGGAACAACATCACCAGCAGAACTTGCGGCAGCTGTTCCAAATTCCAGACGTTGGTTCCAGCTTTACATTATGAAGAAGCGAGAAGATAGTCTGGCGGTAATTAAGCAGGCAAAAGATAGTGGCTTTGAAGCCCTCGTTCTGACTGTCGATACTCCAGTGAATGGTCTTCGTTACAGAGATAATCGCAATGGCCTCACAGTGCCACCTAAAATTAGGATAAACACAGTATTTGCAATCGCTCGAAAGCCAATTTGGTGGCTCAATTTATTTACTACTGGCAAATTAGAATTTGCTGCCTTTAGAGGTTGGGATAGATCACTCTCTGAACTTGCGAGTGTTATTTATGATCCAGGAACAACGTTGAAAGATATTACGTGGCTTCGTTCAGTCTGGGATGGCCCAATTATTATCAAGGGAATTCAAAGTGTTGAGGATGCGAAAGCTGTTGCAAAGATTGGCGTTCAGGGAATCATTCTTTCAAATCATGGTGGTCGCCAATTTGATCGTGGCCCAGTGCCACTAGAAATTCTCCCGGACGTTGTTAAGGCTGTCGGAAATAAGGTTGAGGTTTATATTGATGGCGCAGTCATGTCTGGCCTCGATGCACTTGGTGCAATCGCACTTGGTGCAAAAGCAGTTTTCATTGGCCGTGCTTATCTATATGGAGCGATGGCTAATGGTGAAGCCGGCGTTGAGCAGGTTATCGAAATTATGCGCAGAGAATTTGAGAACGGAATGGCGCTCTCAGGTGCGACCAACATTGCCGAACTACAAAAAAATGGAGCTCGAATTAGGCCTTAGGGCGAGAGTTATTTTTACGTGCAGCTCGAGATAAGAAGAGCGCAAAGACAAGGGCTAATACGATTCCTGTATTTACGCCCATTTCAATGAGAGCTCGGTTGAAGTACTCCGTTGTCTTCTCTTTCTCCATCGTGAGTGAAGCGCCAACCGTGAGAATATGTCGGACGGCTGCAATAACACCAATGATTAAGAAACTATCTAATTGGAAAATTCCATCTGTAAATCGAACGATTACCGTGCGCATAATTTCTAGGATGATGACAACAAAGAGAATGTCGTTAATACCCTGAATCATTCCTGCTGGAAAGAATGGTCGAGTTTCGATAAGTCGTTGCAAGGTATACCCAGCAGCTAAGATTGAAATAACAAAGAGGACGATGCCGAGGAAGCCGTGCAAAATATCTTCGAGCTTATCGATAAAGGTAGTCGGGATGAGTGACTCATCACCTGTAAGCAAACTCTTAACTGACTTGTACCTCATACCTGCTCCTCTGTTCGCAATGTCTAAGGGTAAGTTCAAGTTCGAGAGTACGCAAGAGATAGCGGGATGGGGCTTATCTGGCTGCTGCGGTTCGTCTGATGAAATCGACCGTGAGATCTGGGTAGTTCCACATAATTACATGTGCACAGTTCTCTACATAGACCCAGTTGGAATGTGGCGGTGCGACACTTTTTTCTTGTGCGACTTCTTCAGGCAACATGAGATCGTAATCTCCAAAAATTATTGATGTGTTGATGTGATGAGGAATATGTGAATCAAATTTTCTTCCCCTCGCTCCGTGCCATAACGGCATATACCCTTTTGAATGCGCCATCGCTAATACGGAATCTCGACATGACTCAAAACTAAGTTCGCGCCATAAATGTGTGATCTTTTTGTAGCCGAGGGCTTTCAGCGGAGGTAACCGATAAGCCAGTCTCATAAAGTGACGGGAGATTTTGGCAAGTATACGAGCATCTAAACTTGGTGGGTAACTTTGCTTAGGCGCTTCGTGCCATAACCCAGCCGGTGCAAGTGCGGTAATACTCTTTACCTGATCTGGTGCGACAGATCCCATTTCGAGAGCAATCCACCCACCAAGTGAATTTCCTGCAACATGCATTTCTGTTACACCGTGGGTTTCATTCATCTCATTAACAATGGCACGGGCTAATGACTGCGGATCATATTCTTCGCCCTCATCAAGAGCGGCAACACCATGACCTGGAAGATCAATCGGATAGACGGTGAAGTGTTCACTGAGTTGTGGAATCAAGCTTTTCCAGATTGTCCCAGCTGAGCCTAAACCGTGCACCAGAACAAGGGCTGGGAGTGCCGGGTTACTGATGTGTTGATGAGTTTTGATTGCCATTACTAGTTACTAGATTCCTCAACGCTCGAGTCGAATTTGTCTAAGGGTCATAACTATACGCGTGAGATAAGAATATGCGCGTTGAGTTACATGAAATGCCTTGTAGGTAGACAGAGCTGACCCCTGTTATTAGCCTTAACCGAGTATCGACCCACAGCGAAAGGCAAAATCGCTTCTAATGACAAATATTGTCGCACCATCAATCTTTGCAGCAGATCCCGCGGCACATGTATTTGATGGTCGCCTCTATCTCTACGTTTCCTACGATGAGCCATTTACAAATACGCACGATTCAATGGTCTGTTATCACGCGCTATCGACAGATGATTTAGTTAATTGGGTTGATCATGGACGAATTCTTCATCTCGAAAATGTCTCGTGGGCGATTAGCCATATGTGGGCAATTGACGCCAACAAATGGAAAGGTAAGTACTACTTAACATTCTGCGCCTTTGATGAGAAGACATCTACCTTTAGAACTGGCTTGGCAGTTAGCGATCGTCCAGAGGGGCCATTTACAGATCTTGGTCCAGTCGAAGGTGTTGATTGGGGACAAGATCCTTCGTTCTATGTTGAAGGTGATCGCGCTTATTTAATCTGGGGCGGACGCGGTCAGATTCTCATCGCAGAGTTCAATGATGATTTACGCTCGATTAAACGCGAAACTATACGGAATCTCTCAGAAGACATTGCGGGATATGAAGGTCCATTTCTTCACAAGTATCGAGACGAGTATTACTTAACGTATCCGGCACTTGATAATGAGAAGTGGCCGCAACGCATGTCATATGCGACAGCTAAAGATCCTCTTGGTCCATATACCTACCGGGGAATTTTTATCCCAGAGTATGAAGGCAATAGCGGAACGATCCATGGTTCTGTCGTTGAGTTTCAAGGTAAATGGTTAGCTTTCTATCACAGCGCTTGGGTGAGTGGTTTAGCTACATCGCGTTCACTGATGATGAGTGAAATTAGCTATACAGAAGATGGTTCGATTGTTCCACTCAAACTAGATAAGAAACTAGATGGAGCTTTATCAATTAACTCTCGACAGATACTCGATGTATCAGTTGCACCAAAGGCTGGTGGCCGTTTATTCGGAGTCCAGGCATCAACAGATGGCAGTGATTTTTCTGGTGCAGGATTTGTTACCGGACTAACACGACAAGAATTTGGCGTCAGTGTTCTTTCTCAAATAGGATTACCGGGCAGCTATGAGGTTTCGATTCGTTACCGCAGTGGAGATGAGCCATGGAATGGACGAGTAGTTGCTGGAAAGCACCTTTTCTATGATGGTAACCAGAACCAAGATTACGATCAGTACATCAATCGGGGTACGAACTTCCCGGCTACGCACGGCAAGTGGAGTGAGCTAGTTATCGGTGAGGTAGTTCTGCCATCAGGGGATCACCACATCCGAATCTCAGCGAGCCATACTCTTGAACCCGGCGTTCCAGGGATTGAGATTGACTACATCAGCGTTCGGCAGATTGGATAAGATTTCTCACATGAGCGCCATTAACGAAGACGAACTCAAGGCACGACTAGATCCTTTGTCTTACGAGGTTCTACGCAAAGGTGCAACCGAACGTCCATTCACCGGTGAATATACAGATTCAGATAAAGTCGGAAGCTATCGCTGTAAAGCATGTAGCGCTGAATTGTTTAAGAGCGAAACTAAATTTCACTCGGGATGTGGTTGGCCATCTTTCTACGCACCGACTGCTGATGATGCCGTAGTACTTATTGAGGATCGCTCACTCGCTCCACGTGTTCGCACGGAAGTACGCTGCGCTAATTGTGACTCACACCTTGGCCATGTCTTCGAAGGTGAAGGCTATGAAGTTCCTACTGACCAACGATGGTGCATTAATTCAGTAGCACTTATCCTTGAGGAGAAATAGATCCCGCAAGTCTTTCGTATTCAACTTTGATACAAAGATCCATGGCAACATCTAAACCAGCCGCAATCGCACGCTCGGCACTTTCTTCATCGACAAGTCCTAATTGGATCCAGATTGATTTGGCACCGATTTCAATCGCTTCATCAACGACCGCAGGAATATCACTGACCTTGCGGAAGATATCGACCATATCAATCTCAACTGGAATATCTGCAAGAGTTGCGTAACAAGGATTGCCCAGGATTGTTTTAAAGGCCGGATTAACAAAGTAGAGCTCGAAGTGAGAATTCTTTTGCAGCCAACGACTCACCCCATTGCTAGGACGGTCTTCTTTATCTGAGATACCAACGACGGCTACACGTTTGGTCTTGGATAGAAGTTCCGCCAATTGGCTGTCGCTAGTGATAACTTTGCTCATCACATAAGCCTAGCCCCTCAAGTGCAAAGAGGGAGATGTCAGGAGCCAAAGACGATTATGAAAGCTATACAGATAACTGAATTTGGTGGCCCCGAAAAGATGTCCTTGATCGATATCGCTGATCCAGTTCCTGGCGATGGCGAAATTCTCCTCGAGGTGTTAAAAATTGGTATCAACTATGCAGATACCCATCAAGTCGAAGACAGCTACCTCTCAGCGCAAACTCTTCCGCTCATTCCTGGAATTGAAGTTGTAGGCCGAACCCCAGATGGCAAAAGAGTTTTAGCTTTAGTTTCATCGGGCGGGTACGCAGAGAAAGCTACAGCTCACAAAGGTGTGTTAATTCCAATTCCTGATGTAGTAAGCGATGAAGATGCGCTCTGTATGTTGGTCCAGGGCTCAACAGCGTGGCATGTGTTAAAGACAATGGCCCACCAAAAGCCGGGGGAGAGCGTTGTTATTCACGCAGCAGCTGGCGGTGTTGGTGTTATTGCAATTCAACTTGCAAAGATGTGGGGTGCGAAAGTTATTGCAGTTGCATCTTCACAAGAAAAGCGCGATCTCGCACTATCACTTGGAGCAGATGTTGCAGTCGATGCCAATGATCCAGATCTCAAATCAGCAATCATTGCTGCAAATGGTGGCAAGAGAGTAGATATCGTTCTGGAAATGGTTGGCGGTCCAACATTTGATAGAAGCCTTGAATCCCTAGCCCACTTCGGACGGTTGATTACTTATGGAATGGCATCACGAGTTGCTCCGACTGCCGTTGCACCGGGTGCGCTAATGGCAGGAACAAAAACTGTCAGCGGATTCTGGTTGTCACACTGCTTTGCAAAGCCAGAGTTATTTCATGATGTGATCGCAGAACTATTCACGATGATCGCTGCTGGAACTTTGCGTCCTGTTATTGGTTCGCGATTTGGGTTGAGCGAAGCTGTAGAGGCTCATACACAGATGCGATCACGCGGATCTGTCGGCAAAATTACGCTTGATCCGCAGCGTTAATCGGCTGCGATTTTCCCCTTTCGCGCCCTTCGCGTACACTCACACCTCTACCATCTGCCCCCCTAGCTCAGTCGGTAGAGTGTTTCCATGGTAAGGAAAAGGTCACCGGTTCGATTCCGGTGGGGGGCTCGCAGTACACAACTACATATATAGATTTGGCGGGGTAGCTCAGCTTGGTAGAGCAAGCGGCTCATAATCGCTGTGTCGTGGGTTCAAATCCCGCCTCCGCTACCAATCTTTAAGCACCAATTTCGCCCAAATGGGATGCTGTGGGTAACCTAAGCACCTCGATCCAGAGTTAAGAACCGATGTAGAAGGAGAAACACCATGGCAAGTAAGAGCGCGGACGTACGTCCAAAGATCACCATGGCATGCGTTGATTGCAAAGAGCGTAACTACATCACCAAGAAGAACCGCCGCAACGATCCAGACCGCATGGAACTTAAGAAGTTCTGTCCACGTTGCAAGGCTTCAACTCTTCACCGCGAAACCCGCTAATGCTCAATCCCGATTCAGTCGGGCGCACCTTTGAAGGTGCGAATCTCATTACGGTCACACAATCTGAAATAGATGCCTTCTGTGCCGTCATTGGTGAAACAAATACAACAATTGCGCCTCCTACCTTTTCGATTCGCATCAGCCTTGAGCAATCTCAGTCGATCTTGTCAGATCCAACCGTTGGCCTTGATTGGACGCGAGTTGTACATGGCGATCAGAAATTTGAAATCTTCTCTCCCATTAAAGGCGGAGATACCTTCTCTTGTTCTTCAACTATTGAAAGTTACCGCGTAGCCGCAGGTAACGAGATCGTGACCGTGCGATCAGATTTGAAGTCAGGATCTGAAATTGCACTCTCTTCATGGTCAACCTTGGTTGTGCGCGCATGATTGAAGTCGGAACAGCTATTCCTGGCCACACCTTCACTATTAATCGTGGATTACTTAAGGCATATGCAGATGCAAGTGGAGATCAGAACCCAATTCACCAAAACGAAGAGTTCGCGCTCTCGGTTGGTCTGCCTAACGTAATCGCCCACGGAATGCTGACGATGGCTCTGGTCGGAAAATATGTCACTGATTGGGCTGGGGGATCGAGCAACGTTACTCACTATGGCGCTCGCTTTATAAAGCCAGTAATAGTGCCAGCCAATACAGATGTAGATCTCACTGTTACTGCTGTAATAAGTGCAGTAGAAGATGGCTCAATTACTTTGGATTTAACTGCAACCTCTGCCGGTGTAAAAGTCTTAGGAATGGCCAAGGCGGTTGTGAAAAAGTGAGCGTTCCCGATTCAGTAACTGCACTTGCAGATGCTCGCCTAGAAGCACGTGCGGCAAAAGATTGGGCTCGATCTGATCAGCTGCGAGATCAAATTGCAGCCGCTGGCTTTGAGGTTGTAGATGTTGCCGGTAGTTACGAACTAAAGGCCAAGAAGCCTTACATAACTCTTGCCTACCCTCGCGAGATCCGCACCATCGATCTTAAGAATGATGTCACCGTTGGCTTAATTGTCGAGGGATTCACAGAAGATGCGCACGAGACTGTAAAGGCAATCAAGGCGAACAGTGATTGCGCAGTGGCCATTATTGCAATTGGTGATGCTGGTTCATTGTCAGAACAGATCGATAAGCGCACATACTTAGTCTCAGTTAACCCAGGTGCTGCGTGGGGAGATTGCGCAAGTATTCTTCTAGAAAAAATCGCAAGTAAGTACGTAATTATTATGGATCCTTCAACACGCTTTACTGGTGATGCTATTACTCCTGTGGTTACAGAACTCGAAAAAGGAGAATACGTTGCAGTCGGTTGGCGCGGGGGATTGATTAACACTGATGATGAATGGCGAAGCGTCGATGACAAAGGTCCCGGCGAAGTGGATGTTCTCTTCTCCTACTTCATGGCTTTTAACCGAGTAGCGATGATCGAAGTAGGTGGGTTTAATCCTCGTGCTCTGTATTACCGAAATGCTGATATCGAATACTCGCTCAAAATTCGCCAAGCAGGGGGAAGGTTGCTACAGATGGAGCTTCCTCTCACACAAGAGCGTCACCATGGTTATCACGATGTTGATCCCGAATTCCGCGATCTGCAATCCAAGAAGAATTACGACCGTATCTTGGATAAGTACAGAGGGAAAAGCGCAATTTTGTCTCCGCGCAGGTAATCTTTCTACATGACCGAGTTATCCCAATACACCAGTCTTCGCGTGGGTGGCCCGGCTACAAAAATTGTTCAGGTATCAACCGAGGCTCAAATTATCGCTGCTATTGAAGAAGCAGGTGATACCCCAATTTTAATTATGGGTGGCGGCACAAATGTACTTATTGCAGATAAAGGCTTTGACGGCACCGTTATTCGAATCTCGAATAATTCTGTGCAAGCCGAAGTGGATGCATGCAGCGGTGCGACCCTAACTATTGGAGCGGGTGAAGATTGGGACAAATTTGTCCAAACGACAATAAATAGCGGCTTCGTTGGTCTTGAAACTTTGAGTGGAATTCCTGGAACCGTGGGTGCTGCACCCATTCAAAATATTGGCGCGTACGGCCACGAAGTTTCAGAATTCATCACACGTGTGCGCACCTATGATCGCCAAGAAAAAGCGCTCAAGACTTTTACCAATAGCGAGTGTGAATTTTCATATCGCAACTCTTATTTCAAAGCTCATCCTGGTCGCTACGTGGTTTTAGAAGTTCAGTTCCAATTACGTATCGGTGAAGAGAGTGATCCAATTACTTATCTAGAACTTGCCCGAAAACTGGGCGTGCAATTAGGCGATAAAGCGCCCGTGGTTGCAACGCGTGAAGCGGTCTTAGAACTTCGCGCAAGCAAGGGCATGTTGTTATCGACTGAAGACCATGACTCTTGGTCTGCGGGATCCTTCTTCACTAATCCAATTATTTCTCAGCAAGCAGCGGACGCACTCCCTGATGCTGCGCCAAAGTGGCCGCTCATTGATGGACGAGTCAAAATCTCTGCTGCCTGGCTGATTGAAAATGCAGGAATGCATAAGGGTGATGAAGTTGGTGGTGCCAGAATTTCGACCAAGCATGTGTTGGCGTTAACTAATGCAGGCGGTGCGACAGCATCAGATATTGCAGAGCTGGCAAAGCGCGCGCGAGATCATGTGAAAGAGAAGTTTGGAATTACCCTTGAAGCGGAAGTAAATCTCGTTGGAGTAGAGATTTAACCTTCTGTAAGTAGCTTTTTGATCCGGCCAATTCCCTCGACGATATCTTCATCGCTTGTCGCATATGAAAAACGTAGATATCCAGATGGTCCAAAGGCCTCACCAGGAACTGCTGCAACCTCAACTTCTTCAAGAATCAGTGTTGCAAGCTCTGCTGATGTCTTTGGAGTCTTTCCACGAATAGTCTTACCAAGCACGCCCTTAACTGATGGATAGACATAAAAAGCACCTTGTGGAACAGGACAGACAAAACCTGGAATCTCATTAATTAAATCAACAATAAGCTTGCGGCGACGATTAAAGGCAACGCCCATCTCATGAACTGCAGTGAGATCTCCAGTAAGAGCAGCAATTGCAGCACGCTGTGAAACGTTGGAAACGTTGGAACTCAAATGTGATTGTAAGTTGGTGGCAGCTTTGATGACATCTTTAGGACCGATCATCCAACCTACACGCCAACCTGTCATGGCATATGTCTTGGCAACGCCGTTAATGATGATGCAGGTATCGGCTAGTGCTGGAACAAGGACTGGAAGTGAAGGCGCAGTAGCACCGTCATAAAGTAGGTGCTCATAAATCTCATCCGAGATAATCCAAATTTTATTTGCTACCGCCCACTCAGCGATCGCCTTAGCTTGGGCTGGTGTGTAGACAGATCCAGTTGGATTTGATGGTGAGCAGAAGAGAAGCGCCTTTGTCTTTGGTGTTCGTGCTGCCTCAAGCTGTTCCACTGTTACCAGGTAGTTCTGTGTTTCATCGGCGAAAATTTCCACTGCAACACCACCTGCGAGCTGAATACATTCAGGATATGTAGTCCAGTAAGGAGATGGAAGTAAAACTTCATCACCTGGATCAATGATTGTTGCAAATGCTTGATAGACCGCTTGCTTGCCACCGTTGGTAACTAGAACCTGATCAACTGTGATCTCGTAATTGGAATCACGTTTAGTCTTATCAACAATTGCTTGACGCATCTCTGGCAAACCTGCGGCCGGTGTGTAGCGATGATTTGCTACAACTTTTGTTGCTGCCGCAGCGGCTTCAACTACGTAAGCAGGGGTAGGAAAATCTGGTTCGCCAGCGCCAAAACCAATGACTGGACGACCGGCAGCTTTTAATGCCTTCGCCTTTGCATCTACTGCAAGGGTGGCCGATTCTGCGATTGCTGCTATTCGGGCTGCGACTCTGCTCATGGGGCTAAGTCTGCCGTATCGTAGCCTCTACGCACGCTCAGTTTTACTGATGGCCATCTCTGCCCCTACACTTCAACGCTCACGACAAAGAAGGTCTGCCTTGGCATGCCTACTCGTCGCGAAGGGCAGTAGCTCAATTGGCTAGAGTTGCCGTCTCCAAAGCGGCCGGTTGGGGGTTCGAGTCCCTCCTGCCCTGCAAGTGTTTACTAAAGAAGTAGTGAAGAAGTATTAGAGAGAAAGGAAGAACGATGACAGAGTCAGTTGAAGCATCCGAGCAGAAGCTTGGCATCTTTGCGCGCGTTGGACTTTTCTATCGCCAAATACTTTCAGAGCTTAAGAAAGTTGTCTGGCCTACACGCAAGCAACTTTCAACATACACAGCCGTAGTTCTTGTATTCGTTCTATTCATCATTGCAGTCGTTTCCCTGCTCGACTTGGTACTTACCAAGATCGTGTTCTGGGTATTCGGGTAGCGGTAATTAGGTAAAGGTTGGAAGAGATCACAATGAGCGAAGATGTAAAGCCAGACGCATTCGAAGCAGCACTTGCTGCCAACGCGGATGAGCTTGCCCAGCCTGGGATCGAATCCTCTAACTCAAATATTGGCGAGTCAGAGGTTGTCGAAACAGTTGCTGCAGAGGCTTCATCTGTGGAAGATCTCGCGCTCGCAAGCGATGAAGATGGCGACATCGAGTCAGATGAGAATGATCCAAATGCAGAATTCCGCCGCACACTTCGTGCAGCCATTGGTGACTGGTATGTCATCCACTCTTACGCTGGATACGAGAAGAAGGTCAAGGGCAACCTTGTAAACCGTATTCAGTCTCTAAACATGGAAGATTACATTTTCCAGATCGAAGTTCCTGAAGAAGAAGTCATGGAGATCAAGAACGGGCAGCGCAAGCAGGTTAAGCGCAATATCTACCCAGGTTATGTTCTCGTTCGCATGGAGCTCACAGATGAATCTTGGTCTGCAGTCCGTAACACACCTGGTGTGACAGGTTTTGTTGGTAATGCTCACCACCCAAGTCCACTCAGCATGGATGAAGTTGAAAAGATTCTTGCTCCACGTCCAGTGAAGAAGTCAGACAAGCTAGATATCAAGGTTGTTGATTTCGAAGTTGGAGAATCAGTAACAGTGATGGATGGTCCGTTTGCGACTCTTCCAGCATCGATCTCAGAGATCATGCCAGAGCAGGCAAAACTCAAGGTTCTCGTATCCATCTTCGGGCGCGAAACCCCTGTAGAACTTTCATTCCATCAAGTCCAGAAGATTTAACGAAAAAAGAAAAAGGAAAAGGTAGAAAAAATGGCACCAAAGAAGAAGGTAACTGGATTCATCAAGTTGCAGATCCAAGCAGGAGCGGCGACACCAGCTCCTCCAGTAGGTCCTGCCCTTGGTCAGCATGGTGTCAACATCATGGAATTCGTCAAGGCATATAACGCTGCGACTGAAAGCCAAAAAGGTCAGATCATCCCGGTAGAGATCACTGTCTACGAAGATCGTTCATTCGATTTCATCACGAAGACACCTCCAGCATCACGTCTTATCTTGAAGGCCGCTGGCGTCGAAAAGGGATCAGCGATTCCTCACAAGACAAAGGTTGCAAATATCACCATGGCTCAGGTCAAGGAGATTGCAACAACAAAGATGGCAGATCTCAATGCAAATGACATTGAGGCAGCAGCGAAGATCATCGCGGGTACAGCTCGCTCAATGGGAATCACTGTCTCTGCATAATTAAAAAGTTTCTCGAGGCCAAATTGGTTTCGAGATGTGGGAGAACCTCGCTGGTTCGCTAACCACAACCACTACATCAACTCATATGAGTTGGCGAAAGAGGAAGAAATGAAGCGCTCAAAGAAATATATCGCGGCAGCTGAAAAGGTAAAGCAAGATCACCTCTACACACCGCTTGAGGCAGTAACACTTGCCAAAGAAACATCAGTGACCAAGTACGACTCAACTGTTGAAGTTGCACTCGTTCTCGGCGTTGATCCAAAGAAAGCCGACCAGGCAATTCGCGGAACAGTAAACCTTCCTCACGGAACTGGTAAGACTGCTCGTGTTCTTGTATTTGCAAACGGTGAGCGTGCTGAAGAAGCTCGCGCAGCTGGTGCAGATATCGTCGGTGGAGATGAATTGATCGACGAAGTTTCAAAGGGCCGTTTGGACTTTGATGCAGTTGTCGCAACACCAGATTTGATGGCCAAGGTTGGTCGTCTCGGTAAGGTTCTTGGAACACGTGGCTTGATGCCAAACCCAAAGACTGGCACAGTGACAACAGATGTCACTAAGGCTGTTAAGGACATCAAGGGTGGAAAGATTGAATTCCGCGTCGATAAGAACTCAAACCTTCACTACATCATCGGCAAGGTTTCATTTACTGCCGAGCAGCTTGCAGATAACTACGCAGCTGCAATGGATGAAGTTCTTCGTGCAAAGCCAAACTCTTCAAAGGGTCGCTACGTTCAGAAGGCTGTTGTCTCAACATCGATGGGACCTGGAATCGCAGTTGATCCCAACCTCGTTCGTGAGCCATCTGCAAACTAATAAAGAGAAGAATTAAATTCTGGCCCTCTGCATTGCGCAGGGGGCCAGTTTTAATTTCCAACATGCAAACCTCCAGAGTCTTATCCTTTTCCCATGGCATCAATTGTTGAGACAGCGCCACTAGTCCTTAATGTAGGAGTAGTACTCAGTGCTGCCGCGACCATGGGCTTTGCAGCACGCAAAGTTGGTTTGCCTTCAGTTATTGGTTACCTATTTACCGGTCTGTTGGTTTCACCATTTACCCCAGGCTTTGTTGCGGACAATAATCAGTTAGCCCTTCTCGCCGACATCGGCATTGTTTTACTCCTTTTTGAAGTAGGTATCGAGTTAGATCTCAAGAAAATTAGTCGCGAACAGAAAGCATTGCTTTGGGGTGTTCCCGCACAGATGGGTTTCGGCGTCCTCGTTGGTACTCCGGTATTTCTCTTACTTAGATTAGAGATTTTTCCCTC